>ENA-OBIO01000031-OBIO01000031.1-metagenomes-genome-assembly--contig:-NODE-31-length-84562-cov-35.5065_pt1 | contig 84562 bp, 80 predicted proteins | sample MGYA00153383_OBIO01 | MGnify analysis MGYA00153383 | reverse complement strand
ATTATATAATCCGAGCATTCCCTCATTTTCCCATCGATTTAACCAGTTATACATAGTCTTATAACTAAATTTAAAGATTTTTATCAGATTTTCATTTTTGACATTTTGTGAAACCAAAATCAAAAAATGTGCTCTTTGGCGCACTTGATGATGTCTGCTTTTGCGATAAATTCGGTTTAGCAATTTCAACGAAAGTGGATTGATATCTCGAAGTAAAAACATATAAAACCTATTTAAATACAACTTAATATTTTTAGTATATCATATTAGTTGTTTTGTGTAATTAATTTTGTTTGACTACTTATTTTACACAACCCCGCCACATCCCGATAAACCTTGTCTGGGAATTTCTCAGTCAGCATTTCGGAACCACCAACGGTCAATTCTGCCTTTTCCCCTCGGTACAGCCGCACAATATTTGAGATAAACTCAATGTCTGCTTCGCTAAACTCCCGATGGGCGCGATCGACCTGACGGTAAATAGGCCGCGCATCAATAAATAATACCTTATCCTCGCGAGGAGTTTTCAGCTTGCGCCTGTCGAAAAACCACAGCGTACAGGGTAGCGTCACCGTATAAAAGAAATTAGAACCGATCGCAATCATCACATCCACCGCCCTTTTTTCAATCAACTGGCGGCGAATCTCCAACTCTGAGCCCCGCGCATCCGACGCCGAGTTTGCCATCACAAACCCCGCCCGTCCCTTCGGATTCAAAGCCGTATAAAATAGCTGAATCCAGAGATAATTTGCATTGTCGGTAGTCGGCGCACCAAAGGGATAATGAGGGTTGTCCTTAATCTTTTCTCTATCCACCCCATTAACATTAAACGGCGGATTCGCCATCACAAAATCAAACTCACCGACGCTGTTGTGAATATCTTGATAATAAGTGTTACCTTCCCGGATATTTCGTAAACCAGAAACCCCGTGAACTGCCAAATTCATCTGACAGAGTTTCACAGTTCCGTCTACCTTTTCCTGACCGTAAACACTAATTACTTGATTCGGGTCAAATCCTAACTTATTCCTAACCCGAATCGCACTCTGCACCAGCATTCCCCCCGCACCACAAGCCGGATCTAAAATTCGCCCGTAATTCGGCTCTATTACATCGACAATCAGCTTTACCAGTGAAATAGGAGTAAAAAACTCTCCGCCTTTCTGCCCTTCTTTCTGAGCAAAATTCCCCAGAAAATACTGATAAATTTCCCCAAACGCATCCTCATTAATATCCTTTCGGGGAATCCGATTTAAGATTTTCAACAACTCCCGCAAAATCGGTTTTTCCAAGCTGTTGTAATTTCTAGGCAAAGCGCCGCCAAGTTCTTCATTCTCATCTGCGATCGCCTTCATCGCCGCATTAATCGCGCCGCCAATATCCTCTGCTTCCGGGCGATCGATCAAATAATCAAAACGCGCCGTTTCCGGCAAATAAAGCGCGCCTTTTGCCTGGTAATCCGTCTTACCCACCGTGCGCCGCCTGCTGCTGGTTCCGGCTGCAATTTCCTGTGAAACCAGGGCAAACTTATAGTCAGCGTACAGCAGAAAAACTAACCCGAGAACAGGTACGGAATATTCCGAAGGCTTGAGTTTAGAATTAGCCCTGAGTTCGTCGGCTGCTTCCCAAAGGCGTTTTTCGAGTTCGGTATAGTTGGCTGGCATTGTTGGCGTTATTTTCCAAAGTTCTTGATAGATTCCCTCGTCTTCGGCAACAAACAGCAGCGCCTCGTACAAACTCTTATTTTAGTTGAGAGACGGGGCGATCGTATCAAAGCTTTGAGAAACCGGGTTTTTGGCTGTTGCTGTCGGTGGTAACTCACATCTTGCACCAGTTCCAATAACCGCCAGGGGTTGAAACCCCTGTCGAGAGAGCGAAAGTCCTCTTGCATAGGACTAAAAGCCTTTTCCTATCAGCTTTTCAGTCGGTTAAAACCGACTTTCGCTGTCAGACGGGGGTTTCAACCCCCGGCGGGTTAAAGAGAATGGTGCAATATTTCGTTGTAACGCTGTATTCTCCTCCAAAACCCGGTTTCTGAGTACCCGCGCCTCGATTTTCACCTTTTAGACAGAGGTAAAAACTCACCCGATCGCTGCAAAATTAACTAGGAACTCAGCAATTAGGGAGACTAGGTGGCGTGAAATTCGTGTCCGACCCGCGAATAACGGTCAAAATCCGCAAAATGAACGAGCGGGTGCGGTGGCAAGAACAGCCGATCGCCGATCGAGGAATCGACCAAACTAAGATGGTTTTGGATGATGGAGTACCAGACTCTCCAGAGTTTTCGTTTTTAGTCGCAGGCGACAGCGGCACGGGCAACCACCGGGGCCACAACCCCCAGCGGCAGGTTGCCCAACAGATGCTCAAGGAGCGCGAAACTTGCCGTTTCGTCCTGCACACGGGCGATGTAGTTTATCTCGTAGGTTCGAGCGAATATTACTTGCAAAACTTCATTCGCCCCTACCGAGAATTTATAGTCGGCGGCGAGCACCCGTCTCGGATTGCGTACGATCGCATGATCTTCAATTTTCCGTTCCTACCGGTACCGGGAAATCACGATTATTACGATTTGCCACTTTTTTACGGCATTCTCTCAGCCACCGCGCTGCCATTGCGTCGCCTATTAGGTTCCAAGTTGGATCTTGATGTCGGCTGGCACGGTTCCGATCGCGGGAATGCTTATGCTAAAGCCTTTCTCGACTACCTGCAAGCTCACAAATTGCCGGGAGAACTCGATCGCCACCTAGACGCCCACTACACCGCCCACAGCAGCACCGGCCGCTGCATCCGCTACCAACCCGGACGCTTTACCCGCTTACCCAACCGCTATTACACGTTCCGCAGCGGCGGCATCGACTTCTTCGCCCTCGACTCCAACACCTTCAATGAACCTTTGCCACTCCCGAAAACCAAACAGGGCGACATTCGCCGCCAGAATTTGGAACTCGATAGGGAGAAGTTGGAGCAAGAAAAATTGGAAATGCTCGAAATGTCCGATCGGCTGAACCCCGAAATTCCCGAGGAAGCCGAACAGCTAGACGACTTGCGCGCCAAATTAGAGCAAGTTGACGAAATGCTGATAGACATTGACAAACAACTTTCGCCAGACCAAACTGCCGCCACGGACTTTGAACAGCTCGAATGGCTCAAAATGCGGCTGATTGCATCTTGGGCTGATCCAGAGGTGCGGGGGCGGGTAATTTACCTGCACCATCCCCCCTACGTGACCGAGGCGACAAAGTGGAATCAAGCTCAAACTTTGGCAGTTCGGTGGCGTTTGCGCGAGGTTTTCGATGCGGCGGCCAAGGAAATTGGGGATGGGTTGCGGGGGCGGGCGATCGTCGATTTAGTGCTGAGTGGCCACGCTCACTGTTTGGAATACCTGCGGACTGGGGATACCGGACACGGCGACTCTGGGATTAATTGGATTGTCTGCGGAGGAAGTGGCCACAGCCTCCGCCGCCAGCGCCCGGAAGGGCCGATGTTGCAGGAAGCATTGAGTCCTGAAGCTTATCGGTTGGCGCGGGAGGGCGGGCGATCGGAAAAAGGCTGCCGGCGGATAGCGGAATCTTTGCTATTTGTCGGCCGCAGCGGCCAAGGTTCGCACAAACGCCGTCCTTATTCGTGTTTGCGGATTGATGTTCTCGACGGGTGTCCGCCCAAGTTCCGAATCCGGCCTTTGGTTGTCGAACGATTTGAGGGGAAATGGCAGGAGATATCGATCGAACCTTTTGTGATTTAATTTTCTTTTTTCTGCAAGTCTCGATCCCCTTAAAAAGGTGGACGCAAGACTGATTCCGGTTCCCCCCTTTTTAAGGGGGATCGAGAAAAATAGCGATCGCACAAAAAACTAATATCAAATTAATTCAGGAGAAAAATTCAATGATTGCTAACTTAACCGCAACCGGCTGGGAAATTATTTATCACCGCGCCCATGCTTTACTCGCCGCCCAACTTGGCGGACAGTGGAAGCGCTCGAAATCTCCGCTTCGCCTGTACGAAACTATAGCTGCGATTTCCCACCACGACGATTTAGAGAAAGAGTGGGAAGAAGATATCTTGACTGAAGCGGGCGCGCCCTTAGATTTTACCTTGGAGACGGAAACTTCTCTGCCTAAAATTACAGCAATGATGCAGAATTCTCTATATCGCGGTAGGTGGGTAGCAATGCTGATTTCTATGCACATGAGCTTTCTGAATGAAGGAAAGCGGGGAGAGTCGAAGGAACTCGACGAGTTTCTGGATGAACAACTCGAAAATCAAAAAAAATGGCGCAAAGAGTTGCAAGTTTCCGAGGAAGATGCTAAGTCAGCTTATGCTTTTTTCCAGTGGTGCGATCGGCTATCATTAATTCTTTGCAGCCGCGAGTTACCCGCCGGAGAACGAGCTTTAGAAATTAGCGTCGGCCCAGACGGCAAGCGCTACAATATCGTGCAAGATAGCAACGAACTCGTGACTGTAACTCCTTGGCCTTTTGAAGACGCTAAATTTACTGTGAATGTCGAAGCGTGCCATTTGGATAAAGTTAAGTTCGACAGCAACAAGGAAATCAAGGAAGCGCTGCACAAAGCTCCGCGCGAAGTCTTAGAGTGGACTTTTGTCAAGTCTTAATTAAACCTCTAGCACAAATACTGCACCGTTCTAGGTTCGTAGTGAGGACTGAAGTCCTCAGAATTTTATAAGGACTGAAGTCCTCACTACAAACCAATTTGATTGTAGTCGTTCGACAGGACATAATATTACCAATTCCCCATTCCCCATTCCCCATTACCTATTACCAACTATGAAACGTTCAGCTTGCCTAATTTTTAATCCCGTCGCCGGCAACAGCGACCCCGACCAAGACTTAGCTAGAATTCAGGAACTTTTAGAGCCTTTTATTGACTTAGACATTCGGCTGACAACGCGAGAAATAGACGCCGATCAACTCGCCAGCGAAGCAGTTGCTAGGGGAGTTGAGGCAATTATTGCTTCCGGGGGCGACGGCACCTTATCAGCGGTAGCCGGGGCGATTGTTAGCACAAACATTCCTTTAGGAATTATTTCGCGGGGAACTGCAAATGCTTTTGCTAATGCTTTAGACATTCCGAATACAATTGACACAGCCTGCGAAACTATTTTAGGAGGGTTGACGCGGGTGGTAGATGCGGCGATTTGCAACGGTAAAATGCCGATGGTTTTGTTAGCGGGAGTGGGTTTTGAGGCGGAAACTGTCGAACTTGCCGATCGCGAAATGAAGAATCGCTGGGGAATGCTGGCTTACATTTTTTCGGGAATTAAACAGTTAAACAATTTAGAAAGGTTTGAAGCAGAAATCGAAACCGAAGATAAAATTATCACCGTTACTGCTGTGGCCGTCACGGTGGCGAATGCAGCGCCGCCTACTTCCATTTTAGCTCAAGGCCCTGCCGGGATTATTTTTGACGACGGCTTGCTGGATGTGACGCTGGTTGCGCCTCAGAATAAAGCTGGGGCGATCGCAGCTTCTTATCACCTATTGCAAACAGCTTTGAGCGGCAATGCTACGGATCGCGACGACATCGGTTATTTGCGCGCCAAAAAAGTAACAATTAGTGCCGATCCTCCTCAAAAAGTGGTTGTAGACGGAGAAATCTGCGGCATGACTCCGCTTTCTATCGAGTGCGTTCCGGGAGGTTTAACTATTTTTGTACCGCGAGTTGAAGAAGAGCCCGTGGTAGAAAAACTCACTGGTTTAGCGGACATCGAAATTACATTGAAGTAATCCATTCCGGCGAATACAATTCGTTTCTACATCAATCCATTGCGGCGGTTAGAAACCGCATCTACACAAACAAAGTCCCAGCAGAGGGGGACTGGGAGGGAGACCGCAGGGGCGGTCTTTTGTTTTTAGGCGTCTAAGATTTGGCGAATGCGGCGCTCCAAAAGTTCGAGGTCGAGTCCACCTTCATCGCGGCTGATGCGGCGCACAGTGACGTTGACATTGCTCAAATCGGCCAGCAAATCTTGCAGGATTTCTTGTTGTTGGCGGGCTTGAGTAATTTCGCGCGGTTCTTGCACCAAATCGCGGACGATCGTATCTTCAGCGCGGGAAGCAACGATCGGGTCTGCTTCGCCGTCTATATGCACGAAAGTACGCCGTCCTGGGCCGCGTTCTGCTTCAATTGGGATTACTGCTGTCACTTTGTCCGATCGCACATATTTGCCAAATCCTAGGTGGACTAAGACAGAAGATTGTATTTTCATGGATAGTAATATTTATTTGTAAGTTATCTATATTTTAGCCTTTCTAAGCATGAGATAACAACTAATATTAGAGCTTTTTATACTACAATATATTTCGGTTCTTCCTCTATTTTAGAGTTGTCAAATTTAGGAAAAAATGCTAATATTTTTGATGGTGGAACTTACGCAGAGAACCCAGAAACCGATTTTTTACGAAGAGACGCGTTCTAGCCACCAGATTCGGTAAAAATCTGGTTTCTTCGATCGGAGTGCGTAAATCCTGTTAACATAAAATTCAAGCAGTTGGCGATCGCCCGCAGCGCATTTCAGGGACACAGCCTACCGATTCTAGATTTGAGCCTTACTTCCACGGACAAATAGGAATACCTCAATGATCCCAATTAGTCTCGACTTAGTTATCAGTATCCTGACTGCAATTCCCTTCGGCACCATCAAAGACAAGTTTCAGCGCAACGAAACTGTCATCAAATTATTAAAAAGATTTAACCTCGACCCCGATGCGCCGCCCGCAGATTTTAGCGGCGTTTATGTTTATACTTTAGTCGAGTACGGCGCTGGGAAACCCAAGCAGATTTTAGAACTATTTCGCCAAAAAGAGATTGAACAGGCATTTCGCAAAGCTTTCGAGTCTGATAGCCCAGCGATGCTGATGCAAGCAGGTGAAAATTATCTCAACGAGAGTGCTTTGGGCCAAGAAATCCGAGATTTAGGCATTGACCCTAGGCGGGAGTTTATGGCATTTGCGGCTGTGTTTATGGAAGTCGCCAAGCGGACGCGGACTCCTGGAGATGTGATGATGGGAAATGCGATCGCCTCTTTGCAAAAACGCCTATCTATGGTAATGGATCGCATCGAACGCCTCCCCACCCTCGAAGGAATTCGCACCGAATTTGCGCGGTTAGAAACCGAAGATTATCCGGCACTTCCCGCAGCAGCATCAACTAATATTCAAAAGTCTCAAGCCTTTATTTTATCACAACAAGTTCGCGGGTGGTTTGAAACATTAAATTATCAGTTTGAGCCACATCAGATTTCGGAAGATAACTATTTTGAATGGATTATCGATGTTCCAGTGAGACGCAAAAAGTACGATCGCATTTTAGTGCGCGGAATTGCCGGAGAAGCAGGGCTCAAGGACATTTCAGCCTTGCGTGATTCGGTGGAAAGACAGCGTACCGATGAAGGCTGGTTAGTCACCGCCCGCCGCATCAGTCGCGCCGCACGGGATGAAGTAGAAAAATCTGAAAATCGTCATTTAGCTTGCTTTACTTTCGATGAATTGCTCGACCAAGATGCCGATTTTACCGCTTATTTGGATTGGCTAGAAACTGAAATTACCAGCCGAGGAATTGATACTAAATATGTGCCGCTAGCTTGTACAAAAGAAGAAATTGACCCTGATACTCAGCGCAAGATAGGCGTGAGTCATTATGACGGGCGAGATGGCTGGATCGAAGGTTATATTGACCTGTGGTTAGATGACCCCGCCAAAGAACATATTTCAGTTTTAGGGGAATTTGGAACCGGGAAAACTTGGTTTGCGATGCACTATGCTTGGATGGCGCTACAACGCTACAAAGAAGCTCAAAAGCGCGGCTTAGAACGTCCGCGTTTGCCGTTAGTAATTCCTTTGCGAGATTACGCCAAAGCAGTCAGTGTCGAGTCACTATTTTCCGAGTTTTTCTTTCGCAAACACGAGATACCTTTGGCGGGTTATTCGGCTTTTGAACAACTGAATCGGATGGGTAAGTTTCTGTTGATTTTCGATGGTTTTGATGAAATGGCCGCTAAGTGCGATCGGCAACAAACGATCAATAACTTCTGGGAACTAGCAAAAGCCGTGGTTCCAGGCGCAAAAGTCATCCTCACTTGCCGCACGGAACATTTCCCCGAAGCCAAGGAAGGACGGGCATTGTTGAATGCAGAACTGCAAGCATCAACAACTATTTTGACAGGCGAAACTCCCCAATTTGAAGTATTAGAATTAGAGAAGTTTAACGACGAGCAAATTCGCCAAGCGCTGTCATTTCAAACAGAAACGGCGACTGTGGAAAAAGTGATGAGAAACCCGCAATTATTGGATTTAGCGCGTCGCCCGGTGATGACAGAGTTAATTTTGGAAGCATTGCCCGATATTGAAGCTGGAAAACCAGTCGATATGTCGCGGATCTATCTGTATGCGGTGCGACGGAAGATAGAGAGAGATATCAAAGCTGAACGGACTTTTACTTCGCTAGCAGATAAGCTTTACTTTTTGTGCGAGTTATCGTGGGAAATGCTGTCTACCGACCAAATGAGTCTGAATTATCGCGGTTTTCCCGATCGCATCCGAGGCCTGTTTGGTTCCATCGTCCAAGAGGAAAAAGACTTAGACCACTGGCATTATGACATGATGGGTCAAACGATGCTGATCCGCAATGCAGATGGCGATTATACTCCGGCGCACCGTTCGTTATTAGAGTTTTTTGTCGCTTATAAATTTGCAGCAGAATTGGGAGTTTTGGCGGCAGATTTTACCGAATTAGTTGCGCCGGAACAGTCTTGTATAAATCCTGATGCAGCGCCTCAAGAATATACTTGGTCTAATTATTGTCGGCTTCAGGCGCAGAAGAGAAATAAGGGTGAACTTATTGCGCCTTTGAAAGGATTTGCGGCGGAAGATTTAGGGCAACTCCGTCAGAGTTTCGGACAAGCGCGGCTGACAAAAGCAGTGATGGATTTGTTGTTGCCGATGGTTTCGGAAACCGGAGTTTTATCGCTTCTGGAAATTATGGAAGCAACGCGGGGTAAAACTGAAAGCGAGGTAGGTTATCTGGGAGGGAATGCGGCGACGTTGTTGGTCAAGGTCGATCGGGCTGCTTTAGAAGGTAGAGATTTATCGCGTGCTGTGATTAAGGGTGCTGATTTTAGTGAGGCTAGTCTGTGTCATGTTAATTTTGCTGATGCAAATCTTACTGATTGTGATTTTACTAAAATTTTTGGTACGGTTTTTACAGTAGCATTTAGTCCAGATGGACAACTGTTTGCTATGGGTGATGCTAATTGCGAGATCAGTTTGTGGCAAGTTGCCAATAAAAAACTGATTGTGATTTGTAAAGGACATACAGATTGGGTGCGGTCAGTAGTTTTCAGCTCCGATGGTACAACCTTGGCGAGTGCTAGCTATGACCAAACAGTAAAAATATGGGATATTCGTACAGGAGAATGCCTAAAAACTTTGCAAGGTCATACCAGTCGAGTACATTCAGTAGCAATTAATGCTGACTCGACAATCCTTGCCAGCGGTAGTGTTGACCAAACAGTAAAACTATGGAATATCGAAACTGGTGATTGTGTGAAAACTTTGTATGGACATACTAATTGGATAAGGTCAGTAGCAATTAGTTCGGATGGTAAAATCCTAGCCAGCGGTAGCGATGATCGCACAATCAAATTATGGGATATTGATACAGGAGAATGTCTGAAAACTTTGCAAAAACATACTAATGGAATACATTCGGTAGCGATTAGTCATGACAATACAATCTTAGTCACCGGCAGCATAGATCAAACAGTGATATTGTGGGATATTCATACTGGGGAATATTTAAAGACTTTACATGGACATATGGGACGAATACGGTCAGTAACGATTAGTCCTGACGGTACAATCCTCGGTAGTGGAAGTGATGACGGAACAGTAAAGTTATGGGATATCCGTACAGGGGAATGCTTAAAAACTTTACGTGGACATACTGATTGGGTAAGGTCAGTTACAATTAGCCCTGACGGTACTAATTTAATCAGCGGTAGTGATGACCAAACAGTTAAACTATGGAATATTAGCACTGGGGAATGTTTGAGAGTATTGCAGGGTTATTTTCGTACTGTACGTTCAGTCAAAATCAGTCATAACAATGCAATTATAGCTACTAGCAATGAAGACCAAACAGTTAAAGTATGGGATATTCAAACTGGAGAATGTCTAAAAACTTTACTAGGGCATACAGGTCGAGTAAATGAAGTAGCAATTAGTCCTGATAGTAAAATTTTAGCCAGCGGCTGTTATGATAAAACAGTAAAGCTGTGGGATGTTCAGACAGGAAAGTGCCTCAAAACATTACAGGGTCATAGATGTGCAGTAAGTTCTGTGGCATTTGCTCCTGATGGTAAAACGATAGTCAGTGGAAGTGCCGATCCAACTGTCAAGCTATGGGATATCCACACTGGAGAATGTTTAAAAACTTTTCAAGGACACACAGACTGGATATGGTCAGTGGCAATTAGTCCCGACGGCGCAACCCTTGCTAGCGCCAGTGATGACACAACTATAAAGCTATGGAATATCAATACGGGTGAATGCTTAAGAACCTTGTATAACGGTGCATATTTGGTACGTTCAGTTGCTTTTAGTCCTGATGGAAAGATGCTGGTCAGCACTAGCTCTGAGTATATGGTCAAACTTTGGGATATTAGCACAGGTAATGTATTAAAAACCTTTGAAGGGCATATCTTTTACTTAAATTCAGTTGCCTTCAGTTCTGATGGTAAAACGATTGCTAGTGCAAGTTATGACCAAACAGTAAGATTATGGGATGTCTGTACTGGTGAATGTTTAAAAGTTTTGCGAGATCATACTAATTCGGTACGTTCAGTCTCTTTCAGCTCAGATAGTAAAACACTTGCTAGTTGTAGCAATGATGAGACAATTAAACTTTGGGATGTTAAGAGTGGGGAGTGCTTGAAAACACTCAGAAGTGAAAGACTTTATGAGGAGATGAATATCACGGGTGTTACGGGTTTAACGGAAGTTGAAAAAGCCACGCTCAAAGCTTTAGGGGCTGTGGAAAATTAATCATCGCAAAGGAGGAATTATGCAGTCAGCAATACGGATTACCACCAAAGTTCTTGCAGGAAATAAACTTGAAATTCAAGTGCCGCCTGGTTCTGTGGGTGAAGAGGTTGAAGTGTTTGTGATTATACCAGAAAAGCTTCAAGGCGGGCGACGTAAAGTGTTGGCATTGCTGGCAGAAATCCGCAGCCGTCATGTCTCTAGAACTGTTGAAGAAATTGATCGGGAACTTCAACAAGAAAGAAACTCATGGGACAACTAAACCTAATTTACCCGATCGCAAAATCACTCAATTTTCGCATCATCGGCGGGTCAAACCCAAGTACAATATCTTCTTTGGGAACTCCCAACTCAACCAGTTCGTTAGCAATACCCACCTCAGTACCATCCTGCTGAATCCAGATTTTATTGTCCATAATATCTACGTGCAAAACCGGGCCATAAACTCGTCGCTGATTCCGCCATCCCACATAGACTAATTGGTAATGATCGCGCTCAGTATCAAAGATAGTTTGAGCCTGAATTCGCTCATCCCACACCAGACTAGCGTGTTGCGAGAGCAGATTTTGAATGTGCTGCCGATAAAGGTCTACATTTGCCATTGTGCGATTGCCTCCTGCTCTATATCATAAACGATTAAATGAATTTGATTCTGTTGAACCAAAGACTGAATAAACCCCATTGTGAAAAAACTATCGTAGACATTTCCTGGTACTGCTAGGTATAAAATACGCTCATTTTCTTGTTGTTGTAAAGCTGCTCGATAACTAATAAATTGCCCTAAAGCTGTATAAAATTGGGAGATTTTAGATGGGCCAGTAAAGCTTTTGATTTCAACTGCAATTTTCTGTCCATCTTTTTCGGCCGCAACCACCTTTTCGGCACCCAAGTCGATGTAAAGTTCTAAAGTTCCTGCCTGTAAATTATACGGATCGTGAGTAATCTGCCATCCATCTTTCTGGAGAGCAGTTTTAACAACTTCGTGAAAGGCATCTTTAGCAGACATAGCTTTACTGACTCGTTGTTTTTAATATCTTGGATAGTTATTGCATTTTAAGTATATACGATTTGCAGTAAATTCCGATCGAACTTACGCGCGAGTAGTCAGAAACCGGGTTTTTTCGAGAATGCTTCGTTGAGGCCAGCAGAAGCGGTCAAAAACCCGGTTTCTAAGATACTCTATTGACTAAATTGCTGAGCGTAATAACGAGCGTATCGATCGCCCTTTTCGAGCAACTCCTCGTGCGTCCCTGATTCCATCACTCTACCTTTTTCCAAGACCAAAATTCTGTCAGCCTTCCGCACAGTCGCCAAACGGTGCGCGATAATAAACACAGTCCGATCGCGCATCAATCTTTCCAACGCTTCCTGTACCAAAGCTTCCGACTCCGAATCCAGCGCCGATGTCGCTTCATCAAGGATGAGAATTCGCGGATCGAGCAAAACAGCACGGGCGATCGCAATTCTTTGTTTTTGTCCCCCCGATAAGTTGACACCCCTTTCCCCCACCCAAGTTTGATAACCGTCGGGAAACTCGCTGATAAATTGATGGGCGTTGGCAATTTGCGCCGCTTTTTCCACATCTTTTAGTTCGTAATAAGACTGACCAAAAGCGATATTTTGAGCAATCGTGCCCGAAAATAAAATAGTTTCTTGCGGCACGATTCCGATTTGCCGCCGCAGCGTATTTAATGTCACATCTTGAATATCAATCCCGTCAATTAAAATCTGTCCCGCTTGCGGATCGTAAAATCTGGGTAACAAGTTTACTAGGGTAGTTTTCCCCGCACCGGATGCGCCGACAAGGGCGATCGCTTCTCCCGGAAGTGCGAGTAAATTCATACTTTGTAGAATGGATGTCTCCGAGTTATAGGCAAAGTTAATGTTGCGGTATTCGACTTTGCCGGTAACGTGGGGAAGCTCGATCGCACCCGGTTTTTCGACGACTGTGGATTCAATGGCTAATAGTTCAAAAATGCGATCGCTAGAAGCCTCTCCCTGCTTGAAATCGCCGTAATTTGCAGTCGTAATGGCGATCGGATCGATTAACAGCGCTACTCCGGCGATGTAACTGATAAATTCAGTACCAGTGAGATTTCCTTGATTAATTTGCCAACCACCTATGAAAAAGAGCAAAATCACGCTCATCGCTTCCAGAAAGCCAACTACGACGAACTGGAGTGCTTTTATTCGTTCTGATAAATACTTAGCACGGCGGTTTTGTTCTGCTTCTTCTGCAAAGCGAGAAATTTCGTATTCTTCCGCCACAAATGCTTTGATTAAACGAATGCCGCTGAATACTTCTGTTAACAAAGCTGACAAATCAGAGATGCGATTTTGACTGTCTCGCGAGTAACTGAGCAGTTTCTCCCCAAACCAAGCAATTAAGATTGCCATTAGCGGTGCAATGATTAATGCACCCAAAGTTAATTGCCAATTAAGATAAATCATATATCCCATGACTGCAATTAGCTGCAAAATGCAAGGAATAAATTGATGAAAAAATTTATTTACGACTTCGCCAATGCGGTCAATATCTTCTGTGAGGCGGTAGGATAAATCTCCGGTTTTGGCAGTCTCAAAGTAGCCGAGATTGAGGTTTTGGAGGTGTGCATAAACTTTTTTGCGGATTTCTAAAGCAATAGTCAAAGCTGCTTTTGCCATCAGCGTATCTTGCCCATATTGGGCTATACCGCGAATTAGAAATATAATGGCGCTGAGTGCCGCAATTTGAGCAAACCCTTTTAAATCTCCTTTACCTATAAATTTGGCGGTTTCGCCAACCAGCCACGCGATAATTGGCCAAAATATGGTAAATACTACGGTACAAGCTAATGCTTTAGTGATAGTTTGTTTTTGGGGCTGGAGGTAGGGTAGGATTTCCCAGTATGTCGATCGAGCTTTCAAGATATTTTGCCCTCGCAAGTTCTGTTTTTAGAGATTAGGGTTTACGCATTTTGATCCCCCTAGAGGGTGTTCTCAAACCCGGAGATCCCCCCTAACCCCCCTTAAAAAGGGGGGGAAAGGGGGGGTGAAAGTTCCCCTTCTTAAGGGGGATTTAGGGGGATCTCTGCGTAACTGATAGAGATATCTGAGCCAAAATATGATAACAGCGATCGGGCAAATCTCCACAATCATTCCTGCCCGTCGGCATGAGTAGCCCGTACCTTAGCCCCCGCAACAACTGCGCCCCGAAAGGCGGCCGACTCTCCGGGTGCAAGAGTAACGGGTTGAGTGTTGATAAATCCGTTATCAATTAAATTGCCTGACTCGTCCAAAACTTCATAGTTGACTTTGACATTCTTGATGATTTTGCAGCCTTGATTGATCGCTTTACCGCTCAAAAAGTTACCATCATAATTTGTCGCAACAATTGACACTTTTGCAGCAATATTGGCACCGGGAATGCAAGTTTGGGATGTTCCCAAATCTGGCTGTTTTTCGCACAACTTGCCCAAGTCTACTATTCTGCCATCGGGAGTTTTTAGGTAGCAAAATGGTTCGTCAATTGGTGGGTTTTGGGCAATGGGATTTGTAGAGTTTGCTAGTAAAGGACTAGCTGAGATTGACGACATTAGCAAGGCTGATAAGGTTACTATCAAATGTAAGATTTTCATGTTCTTATTTGGCTATTTTATGAAATTCACTGTACCAGGCAATACCAAATTCAAAATTCTTTGTTACAATTTTCTGGGTTGAGTTGGTCTGTTTAAATATTGTTGATGGTGCGTCGCTCACTCAATTTTTCGTCTTGTTTTGAGTACAAGCGATAGCGACACACCCTACTAATATTATTGCATTAATTTTCTGAATTTATATTACCTTATGATGTGTTACAATGAGCTATCAAACTTTTGAAAATAAAGTCATGGTCGTTACTCAAGATCACCTCAAACAAAAACCGATCGCACTGACGGTAACTTGGGAGAAGTTGCCAGACGATTTCCAATTAGAAGAAAAACCCGTGGAGAATACAGGTCAACCGCTAATTGCTGGAGCACTGCGAGAAATCTTAGAACTGAGAGGATTAATCGGGCCACTAATGCTGATTGCCAGCAATTTTGGGATTTGCGCTACTGTCAACGGCGAGTTAGTTATCAAAGCACCAGATTGGGTTTATGTACCTTCGGTATTGCCCGCAGAGTCGAGAGTAGACCGCAAAAGTTACACCCCAAACTTGGAAGGAGAAATCCCGACCATTGTGATGGAATTTTTGTCGGAAACAGACGGCGGGGAATATTCTATCAAACGTACTTTTCCTCCAGGTAAGTGGTTTTTTTATGAACAAATTCTGCAAGTCCCAACTTACATCATTTTTGACCCAGAAACTGGATTGCTGGAAGTATATCGCTTGCAAAATGGCAATTACGAACTAGAATTTCCCGATGAGGAAGGTCGTCACTGGATGGCGGATTTTGGTTTGTATTTAGGAACGTGGAGAGGGGAGAAAGAACAGCGTACAGGCTATTGGTTGCGCTGGTGGGATCAAGCAGGAAATCTGCTTTTGTGGGGTGTAGAACAGTTATCGGTAGAACGTCAGAGAGCCGATCGCGAACGGGAACGGGCCGATCGACTGGCTGAGTATTTGCGCGATCGGGGAATTAACCCAGACGAGATTATTTGATGAATTCTACGCGATATTTGTAGGGACACGGCAATGCCCAAGGCGTGTCAACTTAAGATTAAAACCTTTTGTATCTCTCGTTTATAGCCGAGTCTAGATCCCCCTAAATCCCCCTTAAGAAGGGGGACTTTGATCCATTTCCGGTTCCCCCTTCTTAAGGGGGGCTAGGGGGGATCTAGATTTAATGGTCAAGCAGCAGTCTCTGGCTGGGTTTGACCTGGTTGTTGACGCTCCTTGGACAATGCCGTGTCCGCAATTACTCCATATTATCTAATACTCGGCTTCCTATTCCGAAGATTCCGGGCTCCGGGAACTTTCCGACTCGGACGGCGATTGTTTGAACTGCTAGCAGTTCGAGCATTCAAAGCATCAACAGGAGCTCTTAAACCCAAGTCTTGCAAAATTTCTACAGCCGCCCTTTGTCCACTTTCGCAACCGCCTTCCATGTAACCTTGATTTTCTAGTGAAGTATGTTCTCCAGCAAAATATAAATTGCCAAATCGTTCACCTTCTACGCGGTGCATTTGCGTCCACTGTCCAACTAAATAGCAGGAATAAGAACCTTTAGAAAAGCGTTCTCCCGGCCAAAAAGCTCGCACAGCTTTGCCCGATCGCAAATTTCTCACTCCGGGAAAAACTCTCTCAAATTGTCCCAAGAATTTTTGTGCTTGGTCTTCGGGAGTTCCGCTGCCGATCGACAAACCCTGCTTTCCTCCTGTAAAATTAGTTATCAAACCGTTAGCAGTGGGAGCAAAAGGCGTAGATTCCCAGGTATTTTGGAATCCTAAATCGGTATAAACAGAAGCAGTCGATCGATAAGTTTCTCGCCAAATACGGCTGCGGTAGCCAGTAATTAGCTTAGAATTAGTACCGTAACCCAATTGCTCGATCGCCCTACGCTTCGGTTGCGGCAAAGGCACGTTAATTTTAACGTCTCGCAGAGTGCTAAACGGCAAAGTTAGCAAAACGCGTTCGTAAATACGCTCAAAGGCGCTTTCTCCCGATCGCAAATTCACTCGATAGCGGCCATCGGGCAAAAAAGTAATCGCTTCCAAAATCGTCCCTGTCTCGATCGAACCAGACAATCGATCGGCTAAACGGTTGACAATTTGACTGTTACCGCCGTCAATTTGATAGCGCTCGTCGCTGTCGCCGTACAATTCAAAACTGCCAGTTTCAGCACCGATTAAAAACAGCAGATTTAACGCCGACTGTTCCTCGGGATCTCGACCGTATTCTGTCGTGTAAGCAATGCGGAGCAACTGCCGGACAATCGTGCTAGTATCAGCTTGGTTTACATATTCAGCGATTGAAAGATTGTCCAATCTTTCCGCTGGTTCTGTAAAATCTTGATAGCTAATATTATCTCCGATCGCACCCAAATCAGAGTTAATCTTACTAGCTAGCGGTGCAAAATCTGCAATTAGTTGCGCCAAAGAAAAGCGTCGCCCTTCCAAGAAAAAAGTATCCTTCACCAATCCCCGCTGCGTGTCAACTAAGTCGATCGCCCGCAAACCCAATTCCGTCGCCAGCGAGATCAAAGTAGTGTGGCCGCTATCAATGAATTCTCCTCCCAGCTCCGCCGAAATCGCTGTTCCAGCCACCCTAGGAGCCGTGCGAATCCGTCCCCCCACGCGATTGCTTGCTTCGATAATATCGGCACGCACGCCCCCCTGACGCAAGCGATAGCCCGCAGTCAAACCGGCAATCCCCGCCCCCACAACCAAAATGGGCGATCGACCGCGCGCTTGAGCAAAAGCCCCCTCTCCCTCCCGGGTAAAAGTCGCAGCAGCAACGGCTCCCGCAGCCGCTAAACCCCCGTGCAGCAACCTGCGTCGAGATATGGGAGAATTGGGAGTGCGATCGCTCAACATTCCCAGCAGTTCATCAACTGGAATGCCCGTTTCCCTTGATTTCTGGGCAATAGTAGCAGCGCGGCGCAGCATTGCCATCAGTGCAGATTTAGCCATAATTGAGACACCCTCACAAAATGTTGATGTAAACTGGATTCTCGATCGAATTTGATTATCCACTTTCCAGACTAAAGTACAGAGAGATTTTTTTAATAATGCTAACCCTCAGAACACTGTTCGACAGCAAATTTTATCTCGAAAACAACCCAGATGTCGCCGTACAAGTTGCCAGAGGGACGGTATCGAGTGCCTTCGATCACTACCGAAAAATTGGCAAATTTGAAAATCGCGACCCGAATGCGCTGTTCGATGCCGGCTATTATTTAGACACGAATACAGATGTAGCGGTATCAGCGAAACTAAACGGCTTTTCAGCCGCCGATCACTTTATCAGATTCGGTCAATTTGAACGACGCAGCCCAAACCCTTTATTCGACGTTGGTTTTTATCTCACCAGCAACCCAGATGTTCAAACAGCAGTCCAGACAAATCAATTTACCGCCTTTGAACACTACTTCAAAGTTGGTCAATTAGAAAATCGCCAACCCAGCGTTTTCTTCGATCCCAGCTTTTATTTAGAAAGATATCCGTTGGTAGGAGGCGCCGTCGGCAGTGGTGCAGTTAAAAGTGCGATCGACCACTACATTCAATTCGGTCAAAAAGAAGGACTATTGAGCACTCTCCCCGATCCAGCCGACAATTTAAGTACAGCACAAATCCTGGGAGTTCTCACAGATAGTCTCAGCGTAAATAGTTTTGTAGGGGCTGCTGAAACAACAGACATTTACAGTTTCATCCTCAATACTCCGAGCCTTTTCAGTGTAACAGTTGACGGTTTGAGTGCAGATGTTGATATAGAATTAATCCAGGATATCAACGGCAACGGCGTAGTTGGAGCAGACGATATTATTGGTTCATCTAATAATTTAGGCACGGCTTCAGAAAGAATTGTTAGCAAAGGAGCCTTGCCTACAGGAACTTATTTTGTCCGCGTTTCTCAAATTCAAGGTGATACAAATTATGACTTGAGATTGCTATCGGCTCCCTCAGTAACACTGCCCCAAAGTTAAGAAATTAAATCAATACACTATAGCACTTTTGGTGGTAAGCCCTTGTAAGGACACTAAATCATATCAATTCCGGCTGCGCCGGAATGATATAGAGGACACGGCAGTGCCGTTTCCCTACAATCGATCGCGGTAGGGACACGGCACTGCCGTGTCCTGATTTTGGGTAAAATTAATTCCGATACAACCGGAATTGATATCAGTCAAGCACACACACAAACACTTGTCTTCTCTTTTCTTCCCTTCTCCTCTTTTCCTTCGCGCTCTTGGCGCCTTCGCGGTTCGTTAAAAAAAAATCCAGTTCACAAATGATTGAGACTTGCTATAAAACAGGCTTCGGCAGCCGTCAAATTACCCATTCCCCAAAATTCAATTATTAGTTTCAGGCCCCCCAGGAGAGGGCAAAGATTGAACGGGTGCCGCAGGCCAATTAGAGCGATTTTTGGTGAGAGTAGTAGACACCAAAGCATAGCCTAAAATGGCAGGAAGGACGATCGCACTCAAAAACACGATCCCCACCGCCCAAGTCATCGCATTCGATACCGGGCCGTAATGAGTGCGGTAAGGGTCAAACGGTGGTAAATTCGGCCTCGGGGCGTCCCGCAGCCCGATCGGACGTTTGAACCGCACCCGCCTGTCATCGAGCTTTTCGAGCAAAATCCAGCCAACCTCCGCCTCTTCCCGGCACAACTTATGAAAAATCGCCGGATTGCCAAACAAATCGCTACTAGCCCGCACAATCTTGTACTCCCAAACCGTCAAATCAGCAGGATTAGCATCGGACTTAGGATTACCATTCCGCGCATTTTCAGGCGCTGTAAAATTATCTTCGCCAGATTCGTACCGAGTCAAAACTTCCTCCTCCTCGTCGCATTTTTTCGCCACAGCCAATTGCTCGCGGCTCACAAAAAGACCCGCGAGTGCAGCCTCCAAGCCGAGACTGCCAACCATCAAACTCCAAATCAGAATTTCAACCATAAAAGGAGTTAAAAGTTAAAAATTTAAAACTCAAAAGACTCGCTTTTAACTTTCAATCTTTAATTTTCAAATAGCCTTCCACCACACAATCTGCACCCACCGTGCGCCAAGAAACTCGCTCTAAAGTTAAAGCATCAGTCATTGCCAAAAACCCCAAATCTCCCACAGGAGTTGGAGCATTTTGGCCGCCGACAATTTTAGGAGCAATAAAAGCCATAATTTTTTGAACTGCACCCTCAGCAATTGCTTTGGCGGCCAAAGTGCCGCCGCACTCCCAGAGTACAGAAAGAAAAGACCGATCGTACAAATAAGCCATTGCATTAGTCGGTGTCAGCGGCGACAATTCCACAACTTCCACTCCTTTAGCCATCAAAAATTCCTGAAATTCGGGGTTAACCCCAGGCTCAGTCAGCACCAAAGTAGCCGCCACAGAGGTTTCCCACAACCAAGCCGACTTCGGCAAATCCAGAGTGCGACTCATCACCACCCGCAGAGGATTATGCCTGTCAGGTTGGTGACTCGTGAGTAGGGGATTGTCTAGACGCACCGTATTTCCGCCAACAATCACAGCATCGCAGCCGACGCGCACTCGGTGTACCTCGCTCCGAGCCTCCTGGCCCGTCACCCAAGCGCTGTGACCGCTACTGGTAGCAATTTTACCGTCCAAAGTCATCGCATATTTCAAAATTCCAAAAGGTCGGCGATGCAAAATCCGGTGCACAAAAGCCTCGTTGAGTTTTTGGCAAGCTTCCCCTTCCACTCCCGCCACCACTTCAATGCCAGCCTCCCGCAACCGATCGAGCCCAGTGCCAGCTACCAAAGGATTCGGATCGACCATGCCAGCGACTACTTTTGCAACCTTGGCTTTAATTAAAGCCTCGGAACAGGGAGGAGTTCGACCGTAGTGGTTGCATGGCTCCAGGCTCACGTAAGCCGTGGCTCCTGCGGCGAGTTCCCCTGCTTCCCGGAGCGCAAAAACTTCGGCGTGAGGTTGGCCGGCACCGGGATGAAACCCTTCGCCGACAATTTTGCCGTCTCGGACAATGACACAACCGACGAGGGGATTGGGTGCGGTTTTGCCCAGAGCACGGCGGGCCAATTCTATGCAGCGGCGCATCATGGCTCGATCGAACTCTTGGATTTCGCTGTTGTCGAGTTGTTTTGTAGCTTGCTGCTGTCGATTGGCTAAGCTGGCGATCGGTTTAGCGTCCGCCGGAAAAGTTTCCATGAGATTTTGCGATGATATTTAACCCTAAGTTTAGTGACTTTGATGCTAATTTTGGCTGCGAGCCGACTATCGATTTCTGCTGGGGCAAACTGTACGTTACCACTGAGATATTGCACCATTCTCAATTAGCTTTTTATGAACAGGCTTTCCGGCCTGTTCCACAAGAAAATTTATCTTTTGTGGAACAGGCATCCGGCCTGTTGCTGACATGGCGCAAGATGTGAGTTACCAGGATCGAATAGTAATTGGCGGGCGATCGACCAGGCACGCCCCGACAAATAGGTTTAACATTAAAAAACAATAGCAGCCGATACAGAAAAAATAATGAGTCAAGACATGAAGCGGGAATTTGCCAGTCGCGACGAATTAATCGCCTACGTGGGCGAACAGTTCCCCGAAGCCGCCGCCCGCGACAGCAGCGTACCCCCCACCCCAGGCGGGCGCAAAGCAGCCCAGAAAGTCCTGCAACAAGTCAATCCCGGCAAATACGCCTCAACCCGCAACTTTCTAAACGGCGCAGTAACGCGCTTGTCGCCCTATTTACGCTACGGCGTTTTGAGTCTTGCCGAAGTCCGAGATGTCGTACTAGAGAAAGTGCAGCATCAAGAAGATGCGGTGAAACTTATCAATGAGTTGGGTTGGCGGGATTATTGGCAGCGACTGTACGCCGAATTGGGCAACGGGATTTGGCAAGACCAGGAACCATACAAAACTGGTTACACTGCTAAAGATTACAGCGAAACTATGCCCCAGGATGTCATCGAGGGCACGACTGGTTTGGTTTGCATCGACAGTATCAGCCGCGAGTTGCGAGAAACTGGTTATTTGCACAACCACCAGCGGATGTGGACTGCTGCTTACCTCGTACACTGGCGCAAGGTGAAGTGGCAAGCTGGAGCTCGTTGGTTTTTGGAACATTTGCTAGATGGAGATCCGGCGAGCAATAATCTTTCTTGGCAATGGGTAGCGAGCACTTTTAGTCACAAGGCTTACTTTTTTAATCGGGAAAATGTGGAGCGTTATACTAAGTCGGTTTATTGTCGCGATTGTCCTCTGTACGGACAATGCGATTTTGAGGGAACTTACGAATATTTGGAAGGCAAGTTATTTCCCAAGGGCGAATCAGTCGATCGCACGGGCGGTTCTAAGAGTTGGGAACGCCAAGGCCAAAAGGTCGATCGCACGGGTGGTTCTAAGAGTTGGGAACGCCCTCAAAAAGGTCGCAAAAATTAACAGTCAACAAACAGTCAACACTTAACAATTCCTAATTATGCAAAATCAAATTATTTGGCTGCACGGAGACTGTTTGAGTCCTGAAGGCCCAGCTTTTCAAGCGCAGCCAGAGGCACCGGCTATCTGGGTTTGGGATGACCAACTGATAGATGAATGGCAGTTGAGTCTCAAACGAATGGTGTTTATTTACGAATGCTTGCTGGAGTTGCCGGTAGTTATTCGGCGGGGCGATGTAGCTGCGGAAGTTATCGCTTTTGCGATCGAATCAGGGGCGAATCAAGTAGTAACTGCGGACAGTCCCAGTCCTCGATTTCAAGATATTTGCCAGAAAATTAAGCGATCGATCTCTGTAGAAGTTTTGCCACCAGAACCCTTTGTTCGCTACGATGGCTACATTGATTTGAAGCGTTTTTCTCGCTACTGGCGCGTCGCTGAAAAGTATGTTTTTTAAGTGCGTTATTTGTGATTTGTGATTAATTCCGGCAGTGCCGGAATGAGATAGAGGACACGGCAGTGCCGTTTCCCTACCGCGATTAATCGTAGGGACACGACTGTTTTGTCCCTGATTTTGGGTAATACTAATTCCGGCTGCGCCGGCATGATATAGAGGAGACTGCACGTGCCGTTTCCCTACCGCGATTAATTGTAGGGACACGGCACTGCCGTATCCTGATTTTGGGTAATACTAATTCCGGCTGCGCCGGCATGATATGGAGGAGACTGCACGTGCCGTTTCCCTACCGCGATTAATCGTAGGGACACGACTGTTTTGTCCCTGATTTTGGGTAATACTAATTCCGGCTGCGCCGGCATGATATAGAGGAGACTGCACGTGCCGTTTCCCTACCGCGATTAATTGTAGGGACACGGCACTAGGGAAATGGTACTGTTCTTTCTGGAAATTGGTAATTGGTAGTAAATAACCAATAACAACTAACCAATCACAAATAACTAATAACCAGCAACCAATTCAAGTTCCCTTCAAACGCTGCAACAGCCATTGAAATCTAGATTGAGCCAAATCTGGATTTTCGACATTTTGCCCGATCGCGCGTTCGTCGTCCGGGTCTTGATATATTAAATAATCAGTATCTTCGCCAAAGCGTTTGACTGTACCCCGCAGTCTCGACGACAGAAATTTGGTAATCGCCCGATAAAACCTGAGCGAAAACAACACATCTTGCTCCAGTTTTTCAGTTAGCAGCCGCCTTGGAATTGACAGGATCAGGCTTTCTTCAATGGCCGTGACGCTAGCAGAAGGAAGTCTCCCGTCTACAAAAGACATTTCGCCCAACACTTCCCCAGAAACAATTTTGCCAATTTCTTTGTCGCCCAAAGATGATACAGCAACGCTCAAAGTTCCCTCCAGAACTATGTATAGGGCATCTAAGGGCTTTCCTTCGGTAATGAGGATAGTGCCGGGGGGGACTAGAGTTCGGGTGCCGTTGGCGAGCATCCAATCGATGTCGCGATCGCTCAATTCGCCTAATATGACTAGAACTTTGCTCATAAATTCAGGTTGAGATGAGATATTTTGTATTTTTTTACTTGGGTGCTTTTGTTAGATGGTCAGACCCAGAGCGAAAGCGAAAACTAAACTTTACTAATAAAATACTAAGTTTTAGACAATTCTAATAATATTCAATAATTTTGACACGATCGACCTACAACTATTTTTCGGATCAAGGTTATTCTACATTACTTGTCGGGCACTGTGCAGCAGCCGTAGCAGGGGGTGCAAGTTCCCAGTCATCGCGCACCCGATGGTACAACAGCCCCAATTTCGAGACCATAACTCCTAAAACAGTCTTAAAAGATTGCTGTCGTGCAGGTTGTGAGCTTGCGCGCCCTCAAAATCCGGCTGGTTCGGGCCATCCGTGCGAGTGCAGCGCCCCAAATTTTGGTAGGATGCCAGCGAGGCGTGCGATCGACCCTTCAATCAAACAGCATCGAGGGTGAAATCCTTCCTAGGATGGATTTTTAGCCGATCGAACAGTAAATTAAAATTAGCCTGTAAACCCGCCGTCCGTTCTTAAAATCTCATCAGCTTGAGAGTTGACTCATCAACGGTTGAGTGTCAATCTAGGAACAACACAACTCAAATTTGTGTCATTTTTGAGCAAAGCTCTCGCCCGGAGCCCTCAAACACTTACACTTTTAATATCGTTTCCGGTTGCATCGGTATTGTTTAAACCGTCAACAGTTAACAGTCAACAGTTAACAGTCAACATCATTCCGGTGCAACCGGAATTGATATAACACACCGTTCATTGAGGAGTTTGTTATGAAGAGTTTATTTTCCAAGTCTGCTTTCGCGTTAATAAATCTTGCAGCTTTAGCTGTTTGTTGCACTACCCTGTCAGCAAAAGCTGAAACTGGCAACTTGCCCGATGTCGCTACAACTACAACTTTGGAGGCTCAAAATATTGACCAAATTTCTGAGCCTGCGGCAATTTCAGCAATTAAACCGGATGCAGAAACAACGGCTACTAATACAAAAATTGATTCTATCAGTTCGTCGATCGGACTAACAGCAGCCGCAGAGCCAGCAGCCTCCACACCAGCCGCCAACTTGGCAGCATCTGTTGCAACACCGTCCGAATCCGCAGCGGCAACATCGGAAATTGCGGAGACTGAAAACTCCCAAGAAACAGCTAAAATTGCTAACAATGACGTTTTAACGCAGCCAAATTCGCCGATCGCCGAAAAGCTCGATCGACCTAATTCCGAACTGACAGCAGCGAAGGAAGAAAAAGAAGTCAAAACAGCACAAGAAGTGCTAAGCAATCCTGTCAGCACTTCCGCTTCAACTCTCACAAACCAACCGAAACTTGCCCAAAAACCGGCAACTGTCTCGGAAAAACCTCAGATATTGGCTCAACCAGCAGGCGGTACCACCGTCAGACCGGGCCGAGCTACCCGTTCAGGCCCCAGCTACATCGGCATTGGTGGTAATCTAGGTTTTGGCGGAGATTCAGCATTGGGCGACGGTTCATTTGCGATTATTAGCAAAATTGGTTTAACGAACAATTTCTCGGTGAGACCGACTGTTTTGTTCCGCGATAACGTAACTGTTCTAGTTCCCGTTACCTACGATTTTGTCTCTCAAAATGCTGTCGAAGTTAGCGATGATTTTGTGATTACTGCTGCTCCTTATGTAGGTGCTGGCGTGGCACTTTCTACAGGTGATAATGGTCATTTTGGCTTCCTGATTTCTGGTGGTGTAGATGTGCCGATTTCGAGCAATTTTACAGCAACAGCGGGACTGAATATTGGTTTTCTTGACGGAGCTGAAGTGGGATTGTTACTCGGTGTCGGATATACGTTCCCGAATATTATCAGGTAGTTTTGCTGTTTGAGCAAACGCAGAATAAATAAATAAATAGACGCGGGGTTGGCTGTAGGAATACGGTCAACCCTTTTTTGATGGAAAAGCAAAAGCCATTGAGGACGCGACAATGCCGTTTCCCGCGCGCGCGGCAATTCGGAGGAGACGGCAATGCCGTGTCCCTACTGATTAATCATTGTAGGGACACGGCACTGCCGTCTCCTGACTGACTCTGGGGATGAGATGAAAAATTAACGGCGATCGCCGAGATTGATTTTTGTCAAAGATATAATGATGGTTGGATCGATCGTACTTTCTCACCAACCACCGAAAAAAAACCGTGACCAAAACAGAAATCTTAGCAGCCCTCCCAAATCTGACAGCAGAAGAACGCCTAGAAATCATCGAAACAGCTTCGCGGATGATGCGCGACGACATAGAACAAAAAGCCCAGCGCAAAGTTGAAAGAAAGCTCAAACTCAGAGCCGCAGCAGAAGCAGCAGTCAAAGATTATATGCCAGGAGGTGCTTTATATGATTTGTGGTCGGCTGACAGCGAACCCTATTTTGAATCTGAGGAAGAATACCTTAACGCAGGGATCAAAACTAATGCGTAGAGGTGAAATCTGGCTGGTTGCGCTTGAACCTACCGTGGGTGCCGAAATCGGCAAAACCCGTCCCGCAGTTATTGTCAGTGATGAAACGGTGGGAATTTTGCTGCTTGAAGTTATTGTTCCCATCACTGACTGGAAAGAGCGATACACCGAGAGAAATTGGATGGTTCGACTAGAACCGACTAGCCAAAATGGGTTGGCGAAACTCTCCGCAGCCGATACTTTTCAAGTCCGTTCCGTCTCGCAACAAAGATTCGTCCGACAGATCGGAGTTCTCTCGGATACAATTATGGAAGACATTTCCGAAGCACTGACAATTGTGCTGGATCTGGATTGAAGAACTAGCCAACAGCGCACAAATAGTGTTAATTATAGATGGATAGATTGTACGGCGCGATGGCCTAAATGATTCCTATACAACTTACGCTTAAAAATTTTCTCAGCTATCGCGAAGCTGCTTTAGACTTTCGCGGCTTGCACACCGCTTGCATTTGCGGGCCTAACGGTGCTGGCAAATCTTCTCTCCTAGAAGCCATATCCTGGTCACTTTGGGGCTGTTGTCGCAGCGATACGGAAGATGATATTATCCATATCGGCGCAACTGATGTCCGCGTTGATTTCACTTTTTCCACTGGCGGTCAAATCTACCGGGTGATTCGCAATCGCAGACGCGGACAATCGGGAAGTTTGGAATTTCAAGTTAGCTTGAATGCTGCTGACACCGACGAAGATAAGCTTAGTTTTCGCACGCTCACCGACAAGGGGCTGAGAACAACTCAGCAAAAAATCCTCGAACATATCAAACTGGATTACGATACTTTTATCAACTCGGCGTATTTGCGACAGGGGCGAGCTGATGAGTTTATGCTCAAAAAGCCGATCGAGCGCAAGCAAGTTTTAGCCAACCTCCTCAAACTCGATCAATACGACACTTTGTGCGAACAAGCCAAGGATACGTCGAAACAATTTAAAGCTCAAGTCGATATTCTCAAACACAGTTTGCAAACTATACAAGAGCAACTGCAACAAAAAGAGGCGATCGCCTCGGAACAAACTCAATTGCAGCAAGCAACCGATTTACTGTCTTCACAGCAGCAAGCCGATACAGCCGAGTTGCAGCAACTGCAACTCCAGCACCACAACCGCCAAACTTGGCAAAAACTCCTCGCCGGCCATCAGCAACAGCACTACAATATCTCTCAAGAATGCCGCCGCTTGCAACAAGAACTCAGCGCCGCCAAACAACAACAAAATGAGCTGCAAGCTCTCCTCAAACAAGAAAATGAAATAACAGCAGGCATTGTTTACTTTCACGGCTTGCAAGCCACAGAAGAAAGTCAGGCTGGTAAATTCAAAGCTAACCAAGAAGCCCAAAGTCAGCGACAGAAATTGCAGGAACAGCAGCGTGACGAACTGAGCTTTTTGCAAAGCAAAATCCAGCAGTTGCAAGCTCAATTAGATGTCTTAGAACAGGATGAAAAAGATGTTCTAGATGTTCTCAAACAACAGCCGGAGGTTGACAAAGGACTCGCACAGTTGCAAGCAGTTCGATCGCGCCTCAACGAACTCGACAAACTGCAACTGCAAGTTTCGCCACTCCTCCAACAGCAGCAGCAAAAGCAATCAGGGTTCGATCGCGCCCGCGCAAGTTTAACCGCCCGCCTAGACGAAATAAACCGACAGGTGAAAGTTCAGCAGCAGCAGCGACAGCCGCAATTGCAGCAGGAAATCTCGACCATTGGCAATCAAATTTTGCAGTTGGAAAACAAGCGAGTTTATCAAGAACGAGTCCGCGAAAAAGGTCAAGAAAGGCACGACTTTCTCGGAAACTTGCAAGCCAAAAGCCGCGACTATCAAACCAGACTTACTGAAATTGACCAGAAACTGCAACTGTTGCGAAAAAATGAAGGAGAAAAAACCGCAAGCGAAGGTACAGCCTCCAATTTTGCAGAAAACGAGCCATCGAATTCGCCTTTAATGGTGCAAGATGCAAATTTTGGTAATTGTCCTTTGTGCGATCGACCTTTGGACGAACATTACTGGAATTTGGTAATCACAAAACACCACTCCCAACAGCAGGAAATTTGGAATCAACTGTGGGTTGTGCGCGAACAGTTAGCCGTCTCCGAGCGCGAAATTCAAGTCCTCAGACAGGAATACCGCGCACTAGAACAGGAATTAGCACCTTACCAAGAATTGCGGGAACGTCGCAGTCATTTGCAAGCACAATTAGATGGACTTAGCCAAGATGAAAATAGGCTGCAAAGTATGCGTCAAGATGCGGAGGAAATAGAGCGATTGCTGCGCACGGGCGAGTATGCAGCGGATGATTTAGGCCAACTCCAGCAAATTGAACAGCAGCTCAAACAGCTCAATTATAGCGATCGCAGTCACTCCCTCGCCCGCAGCGATGAAAAGCGTTTGCGCTGGGCAGAAATTAAGCAATCTCAAATCAAAGATGCTCAGCAGAAACTCAATAAAATTAACATCCGTCGGCCGGATTTGCAAACTCAATTAGCAGACATCCAACAACAGTTGGAACAACAAAAAAATAGCTCGGAAATACAACAGCAAATTCTGTCTTTAGATAGATACATTCTGGAAGTTGGCTATAATTTGGAACAGCACGAACACGTCCGCAGCGAAATGCGCCGATCGCAGTTTTGGATCGCCCGCGCCGAAAAACTGCGATCGGCAACTGTGCAACACCCGCAAGTGCAGCAGCGGGTGAATGAAATCGCCAATTCGATTGCTGTGCGCGATCGAGATTTGCAAGCTGTCAGCGCTCAAACTTCGGCGATGAATCAGCAGTTGCAACAACATCCCGAGCCCACAGCGCGAATAAGTGCGATCGAACAACAAATGGGCCGCCGCCGCCAGCAGCTAGACCAACATTTGGGAAGTCTTGGACGACTCCAGCAGCAGCAGCAAAATCTGGAAGCTTTGCAAGTTCAGCTAGTAGCTCAAAAAGAGCAAATGCAGGTTGCAAAACGCCAGTACCGAGTTTATCAAGAGTTGGGCCAAGCCTTTGGCAAAAACGGCATTCAAGCTTTGATGATTGAAAATGTTTTGCCTCAACTGGAAGCTGAAACTAATCAGATATTGTCGAGATTGAGTGCGAATCAGTTGCACGTTCAATTTATTACTCAGCGGGCGGCTGCTTCTAAAAAAGCAACTAAATTGATTGATACTTTAGACATTTTAATTGCTGATGCTCGCGGGACTCGCGCCTATGAAACTTACTCCGGCGGCGAAGCTTTTCGGATTAATTTTGCGATTCGGCTGGCCCTGGCGAGACTGCTGTCTCAGCGGGCGGGCACGGCTTTGCAAATGTTGATTATTGATGAGGGATTTGGGACTCAGGATGCTGAAGGGTGCGATCGGCTGATTGCTGCAATTAATGCGATCGCCTCCGACTTCGCCTGCATCCTCACCGTCACCCATATGCCGCACCTAAAAGAAGCTTTTCAAGCCAGAATTGAAGTAAGTAAAACTGCTCAGGGTTCTTGCATTAGTTTATCGGTTTAAAAGCGGTTGACGAGCCGGATCGAAGCGGGAGAAGAAAAGAAAGGCGTTGCTGATTTGGAGTATGATTTGCCTCCGAAATGTAGGGGCAATTCATGAATTGCCCCTACTCTAAATTTCATGAATTGCCCCTACTCTAAATTTCAGGGATTGCTATAGCGAGTGAATCATACCTAAATTCAGCAACGCTTAATTCCGGTTGTATCGGAATTAATCCCAAAATTAGGACACGGCAGTGCGGTGTCCCTATAATTGATTGCGGTAGGAAAACGGCACGTGCAGCGTCCTCGCTTATTATTCCGGCGCAGCCGGAATTGAGATTACTCCCAATTGCCGTCGGTGTTCGAGTTATCAGGGGTTTGAATTAACGGCACTCAGGTGGCGAAATTAATCGCAATCAGCGGTGTGCTAATCTGCTGCCCTTATTCGCTAAGCAATTATGCTCAAAAAATTACCTTTATCTTGGTCTCGCTACATTCCAGCCGGGTTGACGCTCGCTTTGGGTGTGGGACTGTCGGCCCTGGCATTTGCCTTGGTTTGGGACTGGGAAAACAAGCGCCGCGACTACGAAATGAACCGCCGCATCGACGATATTTCGATCGGCATCGAACGCCAAATCAACTCCGACTTAGACGCAGTTCTCGCCCTCAGCGACTACATGAAAGCCTTCAGCGCCGTCGAACGTTCATCTTTTGCCAGCTTTGTCAGCCGTCCCCTATCCGTCCACCCCAGCCTGCAACTTCTGGCTTGGGCTCCCCGCGTCCCCCAGAACGAGCGGCGCAACTACGAAGCCAAAGCCAGAACCGAAACCGACGCCAGCTTCGAGATTACAGAGCGCGGGCCGGGAGGAGAATTGCGCAAGGCCGCAGAGCGATCGGAATACTTCCCGGCTTTCTACGTCGAGCCAATAGCTGGAAACGAGACAGCATTGGGCTTTGACCTCGCCGGGCACCCAAAAATCCGCGTCGCGCTCGATCGAGCGCGCGATACTGGGGAAATGATTGTCACTAGCGAAGCCGGCTTAACTGGGGGAAATCCCTCAGAGCTCAGTCTTTTGGCAATAGTTCCGATTTACCAAAACAACACTAAACCGACTACCCTAGAATCCCGTCGCCAACTGCTCCAAGGATTTATTCTGGGCGTATTTCGAGGCAAAGATATTTTTCAAACCTCCTTAAAAGGACGCAATACCGACTACCTCACCATTTATCTCACCAGCGAGGCTCCAAACAAGCAAGAAGCACCGCCGCTGTTACCGCAAACGGGCGACCCGGTTCTCAAAAATCTCGCTCCTGACAGCCAAATTCAGCAATTTGCGGTGCTGTTCCAATCAGCCAGCCAACAAGTGCTTCCAGTATCGGCCGCTGCGGAACAAGATATCAGATCAAACTGCCCGATTCTTGATAATCCAGGCCCGGAGTATACAGCTTGTCAAAGGCTGCTGAAAATTAGTGGCCGCCAGTGGTCTCTGTACGTGTCCGCAACGCCAGAAATTCGCAGGACTCGCAAGCACTGGCGCTCTTGGGGAACTCTGACGATGGGGATGCTGTGGACTCTGATTCCGGTGACATATATGCTGACAGCTTTGAGCCGCGCCGTCCAAATTGAAAAGCTAGCACAAGAAAAAATTCGCCAAGCCGAACAGTTGCAGGCTGCTTACCTACAGTTGGAACTTGAACAAGTTAAATCCGAGCAACTGCTGCTGAATGTTTTGCCGGCAGCGATCGTCTTGCGCTTGAAGGACAAGGAACAGAATATCGCCGAAAGTTTTGGGGAAGTAACTGTGATGTTTGCCGACATTGTGGGGTTTACAGAGCTTTCGTCGAGAATTTCAGCGACGGCGGTAGTCAAAGTGCTCAACGATATTTTTTCAGCTTTTGACCACTTAGCCGATCGCCACGGTTTAGAAAAAATTAAGACTATTGGTGATGCTTATATGGTTGTCGGCGGTTTACCTACACCCCGGGTGGATCACGCCGAGGCGGTAGCAAATATGGCGATCGATATGCTGCACGAAATTCGGCTTCTCAGTTTAGAGCATTCAGAACCTTTCAGCATTCGGATCGGGATTAGCACCGGCCCTGTAGTTGCCGGAGTCATCGGCTTAAAAAAGTTTATTTACGACCTTTGGGGCGACACTGTAAATATTGCTTCGCGCATGGAATCCCACGGGATTACCGGCTGCATTCAAGTCACCGCCGAAACCTACGAAATATTAAAAGATAAGTACACTTTTCAGAGGCGCGGCGCGATTCAAATTAAGGGCAAAGGATATATGGTTACTTATTTGCTGACTGGTAAAAAAGATGATTAACACCGAGCAAAAACGGATACAAGCTTCCGATTTTGCGATCGGCTAAAACGCCAAGCTAGGATACGATCAACTCAAGATATTCTGTCCTATCAATTCCGGTTGCATCGGAATTAATATTATCCGAAATGAGGAGACTGCACGTGCAGTCTCCTCTATATAATCAGGAGTACAACCCGAATTGATGTCACGCCTACACCAGAATGAGGAAAAACTATGACGACGCTGCTAATTCAAACCGAAAGCGTCCCAATGACGGTCAATTTTCCTGCGATCGAATCGATGACTGTTGAACAGTTCTATGAATTCTGTCTAGTCAATCGCGATTTGAGAATTGAACGTACTGCCAGTGGGGAAGTTATCATTATGTCACCAGCCTTTTCAGATACAGGTAATCGAAACGGTAAGATTGCCGTACAATTGGGGAACTGGGCAGAACAAGATGACACAGGTGAAGCGTTTGACTCCAGTGCGGGCTTTACCTTGCCAAATGGAGCAATCCGCTCCCCCGATGTCTCATGGATTAAACTAGAGCGCTGGAATGCCTTAACTGAAGAGCAAAAAGCCTCATTCGCCCCGATTTGTCCAGACTTTGTAATTGAATTGCGGTCTTCTAGTGACACTCTCAAGGGATTGCAAAAAAAGATGCAAGAATATATTGACAACGGTGTATCCCTCGGCTTGTTGATCGATCGCACAAACCGAAAAGTCTACATCTACCGTCCCGATCGCGAACCTGAAATCTTGGACAATCCTGAAACAGTCAGCGCCGATCCAGAGTTACCCGGATTTGTCTTGCGGATGGCAAAAATCTGGTGATTTAGATCGTCAAACCATACTCAAAGACATTAATTCATCTGCCATTTCAAAATTAGCCGTCACGCTTTGCACATCGTCCAAATCTTCCAGTGCGTCCATTAACTTCAAGAGCGATCGAGCTTTTTCAGGACTGTCCATTTCCACTGTATTGCTAGGAATCCAGCGATTTTCCGACTGTAAAACTGCAAAACCTGCCTGTTTCAAAACATCAGCAAGTTGTTCCAAATTAGGCACACTTGTAAATACCTCTGCACCTTCAGTATCCTCATCAATTGAAATCAAATCATAAGATTCCGCAGCCGCTGTTAACGACGCTTCAAACAACTGTTCTTCATCAATCGGGCCACGTACCGTACAAACCCCTTTGTGGTCAAACATCCAGCCCACACAACCAATTTCGCCCAAGTTTCCACCGTTTTTAGTAAAAGCTTCTCGCAAGTCAGCCGCAGTGCGGTTGCGGTTGTCTGTCAGCGCTTCAATCAGAATAGCAACTCCGCCAACGCCATAACCTTCGTAGCGAATAGCTTCTAATTCCGAACCTCCCCCCGCCAAGCCAGCACCTTTGGCGATCGCCCTTTCGATGTTTTCACTAGGAATATCCGCCGCCTTGGCTTTTTCAATAGCCGTCCGCAATTGAAAATTGCCAGCGGGATCGGGAACTCCGCTGCGCGCCGCGACAATAATTTCGCGAGATATTCTAGCAAAAACTTTGCCTTTAGCGGAATCAACTCTCGCTTTTTGGCGTTTAATAGTCGCCCACTTACTGTGTCCAGACATATCGATTTGAGATTCAAGATTTACAACGTGCGATCGACCCCAAATAATATTACCCTAATTCTCGCCGATCGGATGAATGTACGGTGCGCACTGCGCACAAAGTATAGCAGTTAATTAAACCGGATCGTGGTTTCAGAGTCTGTCAGGTGAGAAGTATCGCCATTAAGTTCGATCGACCATTCTCCCTCAGCGCGCACCACTTTCACCAAACAACACAGAGAAGCGTTAATTTCCGTTTCAGCAACACCCGCCAGCCCGATCGCAGTTCCCAAAACCGACGCACCATGACCTACCAATAACATATCTTCGGGAAACTCAGCCACGAGGCGTTTAGCCGTTTTCCCCGCCCTTTCGAGACAAGCTTCCGCAGTTTCGGGATAATTAGCAATACCGCCTTTGTAGGAAGCATCAATCCTGGGAAAACGGCTACACAAAGCAGCGACGGACTCAGTTTCCGGCATTTCCGTCATCCAGTCAGCATTTAGCCATTCGCACAATCCCCACTCTAGTTTAATTGACAAATCGAGAGCGACCGCCGCGTGATTTGCTGTTTGGACAGTACGCAGAAAAGGGGAAGCAAAAATGTGAGAAATTCCTTCACCTTTGAGGCGATTAGCAAGTTGTTTCGCTTGAATATGACCATCTTCGGAAAGGTGCGGATCGTAGCGATGTTCTGCGGTGAGAAACCAGTCGGGGTTAACGAAGTCGATGCGGTTTCCGTGTCGTGCGATCCAGACTGTTTGTGGCATGAGTTTGTTTGAGTTTGGCTTCTAGGTGTAATATTATATCAAAGATACTGAAGTTTATGAATAAGAATAAAATAGGGATGGAGGATGAGCTTCGGTCAGAGTATGATTTGAGGAAGTTGCGTGTAAGAAGGGTAGGATCTGGACGAAAGAGTTTTGGCGGTGTAAATATTCGTTTAGAACCGGATGTTGCAGAGATGTTTCCCGATTCAGAAGCAGTGAATGAAGCTGTGCGGTTTTTGATTAGAATTACTAAATAAAACGTGGTGTCCGAGAAATAATATCATTTTCTGTTGCATCGAAATTATATAGAGGACACGGCAGTGCCGTTTCCCTACCGTGATTAATTGTAGGGAAACGGCAGTGCCGTGTCCTGATTTCGGTAATATTAATAATTTAGATGATACCAGATTTGATATAAGCTCGCGGATCGATCCGTGGGGTCGCTTTAAAGTCTTTAACCAATTTTATCGCAACTCTGCATTATAGTGTGTGCAACTATTTGACACTGCGCTAAAATTAAATCAGTCACTCTTTATTGTCCAATGGCTCAATCTATAAAGCAACTCCACGCCCAAATTCAAGCCATGCCCAGCGATTCGGTAAAGGCGATCGTACTTTCATGGCTGAATCAGTCCAACGGTAATCAAGCGTAACTTTGAACGCCTAATCGCAGAAATTGCCGAGGAAACGGAGGAATATCAGTGGGGAGAAATTGACACAGCAAACGAGTTTCAACCCCTCAGTGAAGCACAAACGATCGCGCGCGAGTCTCTCCGTCTTGCAAGATTACCAGAAAAACAAGACGGGCATTTCGGGCGATCGCCTCTGAGCAATGGGCAGATAGTTTAGGAAGCGATGTTTTGGCTAACTATGCCAAAATAAAGTTACAAATTAAAGTTAACCATTCATCATAACTTTTATGACCCTTACACTCACCTTACCCCCAAAAATCGAAGCACTGCTGCGCCAACGGGCTGAAAGTACAGGACAAGATATAACCAGCGTTATCCTAGCTGTTCTCGCCTTCGGCCTTAGCTTTGATGAAAGCGATTTCTTCGAGGCATTGGAAGGGATTCAACGCGGACTTGATGACTTCGATCGGGGTCAATTTTCTAGTCTGGAAGATTTTGTTGATCGACAAAACCAGAAATACGGACTTTCTTTGGAAGCATGATTTATCGCATTGACTTTTCCAGTACAGCTCAATCTGAAGCTGATGCAGCGTTTCTGAATTTTTCCCAATTCACGACTCCCGATCGCGCTCAAGCATGGTATCAAGGCCTGATTAAAGCGATTTCCTCACTCTCACAAATGCCCCGTCGTTGTGTTTTAGCTCGTGAAAACGCATTTTTCAGCCAAGAGATTCGCCAGCTTCTATATGGAATTGGTAAAATCACGTATCGCATACTCTTCACTATTCTTGACGATCGACCCATACCAACGGTGAGGATTATCCACATTCGCAATGCACTCCAGCGTGCGATTGGCGAACCCCAAGATGAGGCATAATCTTATGCTTAGCTTATCTATTTTTTGGGAAATAAGCGATCGTGAATTCCATTCACCGGCAACTCTTTCTTTCTTCCAGTCGGCGTCCGGCGGACATTGTTTGTATAGTCGCGAATTCCATTCGCCCGGTAACTGCGGACGTTGTTTGTATAGTCGCGAATTCCATTCGCCCGGTAAGTTACATTCGCCCCCTAACTCGTATCTTAGATTCGCCCCCTAACTCGCAGCATTTTATTTCCGCCTTTTTGAAACTCGTAGGGAGCCTCTTGAATTTCCACACGAAAACTTCTGTTTTTCAATTCCGCAATCACCGGATTTAAGCGCTCAGATTCCTCACCGCTAAAACTCTGCAACAGCGGAAATACGCGCACTTCCTTGGCAACCCGACACATTTCTATAATCGCTTCAATATGAAATTCTTCGGAAAGCAGATGAGAATAAGCAAATAGAAAATGGCTGCACAAAGCTAAATCGAACTGGCCGTTCTCGAAAGGCAAAACTGGCAGCTCAGCAGTGATGTAGCGGCCTTGCTCAAAGCCGGAAGGAAAATCTTCTAAAAATTCCTGCATCGCCTTCATCCGCACTTCGCCTAGCTGATATGGCGATTCAAAAGTGTTCCACAGGTAGCCGTCTACATTTGCCTTAACGCCGTCAATCACAGTTTGATATGTTTCTTGGATGCGATCGCCAATTTCCACCGCCGAAAACTGATAAACTGGATCGCAAGAAATTACCTTTCTACCTTGGCGAGTCATTTCCGCATTAAAACTCGCCGGCCCGCCCGCACAGTCAACTATTGCTAACTTGAGGTCATTCGATGTCAAGCTAAACATTCCTATATATTCGTCCAAACAGCGACCCCAAGGAATCACCTTATCAAGCTTAAGTCCCACGTATTTTTGACTCGCAAATAAGAGCAGATAATTATTATATCAAGAAATTGGCGCAGGCTTTACGTTTTCTTTACAAACCGAGGGCGAAATTGCCAAGTACGATCGCACAATGTTGATGATTCTACCTGTGGATTTTGCAGCGAAGCGAGGCTAGACTTAACAACAGAGAAAATAAATTAAAATCAACTAACCAAATCGCTCTCAATCATCGGCATCACTGGAACCAGGGAACAAAAATGAAATATACCGTTAAAACCGCCACAAGTCTGAGTTTGTCAGCACTCCTGCTACTGAGCAATTCTTTGCCGAGTATAGCTCAGTTGCCTGCTATCCGAAATCCTGCGCCCAGTCCGAACCGAAATCCGCCAAACCGACCAAGAGTACCGCCGCCGCCTCCTGCGGGTTCGAGTTTGCCACCGATCGGCAATTTGGGCTCGCTGACACAAGAAGCAGCTTATACTTTAGGCCCGGGCGATCGGATTGCTTTAGATATCTTCGGCGTCCCAGAATTTAGCAAAGAATATCAAGTATTAGTTGATGGGACGCTCAATTTGCCAATAATTCGCAGCGTCTCAATTCAAGGATTGACACTCCAACAAGCCGCTAACGTCATTACCCAGCGATACGAACCTTTCATCAATGTTCCCGTTGTTACCGTAACTTTGATGGTTGCTAGACCCCTAAATATAGGTGTTGCGGGTGAAGTTACTCGCCCGGGTTCCTACAAAATTAATCCTGTCAGAGAAGGAACCGGAGGAGGAGTAAAATTCCCAACTTTGATGGAAATGCTGCAACTTGCAAAAGGGGTGACATCCGCAGGAGATATGCGAAGTATCCAAATTCGCCGTCCCCGCAGAGGCGGGCCGGAGCAAGTTACTACTGTTAATTTACAGGATTTTTTAGACACTGGAAATTTGCGTCAAGATGTCACGATCCGAGATGGAGATACAATTTTTGTACCGACAGCAAGTTCCCTGAATACTCAAGAAGTCCGTCAAAGAGCCAGTGCTAATTTTTCTGCTGATATTACTAAACCAATTGGTGTGGTAATTGTCGGAGAAGTGAACCGACCGGGGCCTTATACTGTATCTGCTTCTGATTTGCGATCGACTAACCAACAAACAGAGCTAGGTTTTGTCAACATCGACCAACAGCAAGGAGGGGGAGCGGTTGTGGGGCTACCAACGATAACTAGAGCACTCAAAATTGCTGGCGGTATTACCACAGAAGCTGACATTCGCCGCGTCCAAATCCGCCGCAAAATTAGAGGAGGTACTGAACAAACTATCCTGGTCAATCTCTGGGATTTGCTGCAAAAAGGTGATGCTACCCAAGATGTTTTGTTGCAAGAAGGAGATAGCGTGATTATCCCGACAGCCTCTACTGTAGACTTAGCTGAAGTTTCTCAAGTCGCAACTAGCAGTTTTGCGCCAAACGCGATTAGCATCAATATTGTAGGAGAAGTAATTCGGCCTGGGGCTTTGCTGGTGCGGCCTAACACTTCGCTGCATCAAGCTTTGCTAACCGCAGGCAGTTTTAACCAATTACGAGCGAAAAAAGATAAGGTTGAATTGCTACGATTGAATCCCAACGGTACTGTTTCTCGCCGCACTATCGAGGTGGATTTTGCTCAAGGGTTGAATCCTGACAATAATCCAACTCTCCGCAACAGTGATGTGATTCTCGTAGCGCGATCGGGCTTTACTAGGGTAGCAGACAATATCAACAGTTTTTTGCAGCCTGTTACAGGAGTTGCAGGTGTCATCAACACTGTTAGCGGCGTTTTGACTGGTGTTCAAACAACTATGAGCGCCTTTGAAAACTTATTTTTAGGAGGCAATTTTGAGCGAAAAAATCAACTCGATCAGCTTCGCCAACAACGTGAAGATAGACAAGAGCAACGTCAAGATAGACTGTTTGAAAGAGAGCTACAACGTCAAGAAAGAGAGAGACAGGCACAAGACAGACTACAGCAAGCAGAAGACAGAAGACTGCAACTTCAAGACAGACAGCGACAAATTGATGTTGAAAATCAGCGACTTCAGATTCAAAATCAACAACTTCAGCTTCAGCAGCAGCAGCCGCAGCAAATTCAGTCTACTCCTTAAGGATTATAAAACGGAATGCCCAAATCCCCGACTTCTTTAATAAGTTGGGGATTTAACAAATTGATATCAATTCTGGCGCAGCCGGAATGATAAGCGAGGACACGGCAGTGCCGTTTCCGTACAATTTATCACGGTAGGGACACGGCACTGCCGTCTCCTGATTTCGGGTAATATTAATTACGATGTAACCGGAATTGATATTACCTACTTATTAAAAAATGTTCGTGTTTCAGACGAAAAATTTAAAATATTTAACAAAATTTTCCTATATATATCTAAACCTTTGGTATTCAGGTGAACGCCGTCAATTGTCAAATCATCATTGAGAGCTTTCTCCTTAAATAAGGCTTGTATTCCTTGAGATTCAACAGGGACTTTTTCGGCAGCCGCGACTTGATCTATCAGAACATTGATTTCATCAACTCTCGCAATTGTTCCTGCTGCTTGAGGATTGTAACTGGCGGCAAGTGTTGAGTAAAAAGCCGGAATCAGAATGATTTGTTTTGTTCCGAGCGATCGCAATTGTGCGATCGCCTCTTTCAAGTTAATGACAAACTGTTCATCGCTAATGCCGTACATAGCATCATTTGTGCCGATCGCAATAATCGATTTTTCGCAGGTAAACCGCAAAGGAACCACCAGTTTAAGCTGTTCTAGCAGCGAAACCGTGCTCATTCCGCCGATCGCAAAATTAAAGTTTTTTGCTCCCAAAGAATCGCCCAGGGCGGAGGAAATAGAATCGCCCCAGACACACCCTTGATATTGCCGATCTTTAATTTGCTGTACCTGATTGTACACAATAACTTGCCACCACAGCGCCGAACTAACTGTATCTCCCGACGGCGGATTAGCTAACACCCGAAAGGGGATGTACGCCAATAGCAACAATGCCAAGACGGCGGAGATTAACTTAAATTTAACTTTCATAAAACTTGCTTTAGCTTGCTGCTACTTCAGTTTATGCTATTCCTTGAACAAGCTGTCAGGATTTATGCAAATTTCTCGAAATTGCGATGTCTTTTCAGGACAATTAATTAACCTTTGCTCCCAACAATTCCGGTTGCAAAACCTGATTTAATTTGCCGCTGCGAAACCCCTCCAAATCCAAAGTCGCGTACACAAAACCAAACTCTTGAAATACCGCCACTAATCCAGGCAAATCCGCATTTAAAATAAACTGCTGAATCTCTTCGGCTGGTAACTCAATCCGCGCCGTATCTCCATCCGATCGCACTCGCAGATTTTTCAGTCCCAACTGCCGCAAATATCGTTCAGCGCGCCCCACTCTTTGCAACTTCGCCACCGTGATTTCTTCGCCGTAGGGAAAGCGGGAACTCAGACAAGGTTGCGCCGGTTTGTCCCACCAAGGCAAACCCAATTCTCTTGCTAATTGCCGCACTTCAAACTTAGTCATGCCTACTTCTGCTAAAGGCGATCGTGCGCCGCGTTCCTTAGCCGCCGCAATCCCCGGACGATAATCCTTTAAATCATCAGCATTCACCCCATCCACCACATAAGGATAACCCTTTGCTAGTGCTAGCGGTTTCAAAGTATCATGCAGTTCACTTTTGCAAAAATAGCAGCGATTAACCGGGTTAGAAGTGTAATTAGGATTCGCCATTTCCTGAGTTTCTACTTCTGCGTGAACAATCCCAATTTCTGCTGCTTGAATCCGCGCATCTTCTAAATCTTCTGGTAGCAAAGATGGCGAAACTGCCGTCACGGCCAAAGCGCGATCGCCCAACACGTCAAAAGCAATTTTTGCCATCAAAGTGCTGTCAATGCCGCCAGAGTACGCAATCAGCGCCCGTTCCATCTGCGCGAAGATATCTTTTAACTGTTCGAGTTTTTCAACTAACATGATTCCCACTTTTATTACTGCTAGGCTATCGTAATCTAATTTACAGGGTTATTTCTCTTCACAATCTTGTGGGGTGGACACGAAAACCCGCCCCAAAGGTACAATTTAAATGCAAAACAGCTTATTCTGGATCGATACCGAGGGCGGACAATCGAGCAAAAAGTTCTTGATTGCGCCGTTTTTCCTGTTCCAGCAGCGTCTGGGCGGACTCTTTATCTTGCTGTGCGCGATCGGCCCGCTGACGTTCTACTTCGGCCCGTTCTTCCGGCCACAAAAGCAACTCCCCAGCCATATTCCACCAGCGTAGCCAATTTCCTGTTCTACCTTCCCGAGTTCCTTGCCAAACTCCCAAAAATAGATCCATTCCAGGTATCAAATAACGACCGTTTTCATCAGGATCTTGATTGTTGTAGCGCTCGGATTCCAGCGCATAAACTTCTATTCGGCCTGTATGTGGTCGAAAAATGACATAGCGAGGGACTCTGATTACTTGTTCGTAAAAAAACCACTTGCCGATTTCTTCTGTGTGTTCGACAGAGTATTCCTCGCCGTAAGTAGCTGACAGGAATTCCATCACGACAAAAGGCACTGTTCCTTCGGTATGAGGCGTGTAGCTGCGGCGGGGATAGCTGTGAGGCCAAGGTTGAACCGGCTGTACGTACATCCAGTCTGGGGCTTTGCAAATAGTGCGATCGTCCACAGCAGCACACAAAGCAAAATTAGAAACTATTAGTGCGTCTTGCGTTAGTTCGGGGGAATCAATTAAAGACTGACGCAAACCGTGAGCTAGCGAGGGATGGTCTGTATCGTCTACGGGGTCATCTGGTAGAATAAAATCATCGGGAAGCAGTGGCCAGGTAATTTTTAGCTGCGATATCGGTTTGTGAATTACAGCAGTCATAAGTCACCTCATTTTACCAATAAAAGTTTGAGTTTTAGTCGAGATTGCCGATCGACAACCTTCTCTATATCTTAGCGTGCTAATTCGATCGCAAAATTGGTTTGTAATGAGGACTTTATATCAATTCCGGCTGCGCCGGAATGACAAGCGAGGACACGGCATTGCCGTTTCCCTACGCGACGAGACTAATCGTAGGGACACGGCACTGCCGTGTCCTGATTTCGGGATACGGCATTGCTGTGTCCTGATTTCGGTAATCTTAATCCCGATGCAACCGGAATTGATATTAATCCTCACTACAAAACATTACCCCGGGCGGTGCGGAATCTGCGTTTTAAAATTCTCGGCGGGAAAATATGGCGATCGCAATTGATAGCAGCAACACCACATACAGCAAACCGTAACCAGCATCTGTAATCAAACCCGCCAAGTAAGGAACTTGTCCATAAACAGCATCGTTTCTCAAATTGAATCTGGCCAAATCCGGCAAAACCAGATAAAGTCCCATCATCAATTGTTCAATACCAGGATTTTTAGTTAACTTCCCCAAAGCCACTAAATCCCGGGTTGAATGCCCCATCAAATAAACGCCAAATGTGAGTAAAGTTGCCAGCAGCGAACTACTAAACACCCCGAATAAAATCCCGACACCAGCCATCAGACACAGCTCAAACCAGACAAACAACGAAGCGATTAAAATGCTGCCTAAAGGGTAAGGAATCCGGCTTAAACTCAGAATAGCCAGATAGATCGCAGTCATGGATGCGACAAGCACAGCCAGCACCGCCGACAGCCCTAAATGCTTGCCCACAATTAACTCAGCTCGACTTATCGGCTTGGAAACTAATAGGTAAATAGTCCGCTTTTCAATTTCTTTGTTCACCAGTCCAGTAGACACAAAAACTGTGACAATTAGACCGAGGATGCTCATCGCAGCCAAACCGATATCTAAGATAATTTTTTTCTCGGTTGTCGCCGCCAATTCCGGTATCAACCGCACCACAGCTCCCATCAACAGAGCAAAAATAATAATTAAGTAAAGGATGCGATCGCGAATTACTTCCCAAAATACATTGGTAGCGACTGTCAAGATTCTTCTCAAATTCATTTGGGAATTGGGAATTGGGAATTGGGAATTGGGAATTGGGAATTGGTAAATCAGGACTTACGCTAAGCCTCTGTATGTATGGTGCTTATGGCGCACCTTACTACTTGCGAATTCGTCAATGAGATAAGCTGTTCTGCATTTAAACTGCACAGTCAAAATTTAATAAAGTTCTTGTGGGGTGGGCCGTATAGCCCGCACAAAAAATGCAATTTAGATGTCGAACAGCTTAACATTACAGCAGCAGCATCTCCTGCTGTATGTTTGCATCTAGCTGCAAGACGATCAAACTTGACTATCTCCCGGAGTTCCATCTTTTTTCAGTCCGGGTTTAGAGCGTTTGATATCGCCACAGGTTACAGTCGCCCGATTCCCTATATCGAACACCTCACAAGACTTGGTAAACGAATATATTTCCGGTCGAAAAACCAGTCCCAGCCAAGTTGCCTGCATCTCTAACTGATACCGGGACTGTCCTTGGACGATCGAAGTTTTGACATCCCAACTCGCATCTTCAGGGACTACCCCAATTGTTGTTAACGCTTGATTCTTTAGAAAAAATCGCTCGTTGTCAATATCTATTAACATTTGCTCTACCTGCGGCCACGGTTTTGTGCGAGCTTCATTTTGCAGGTATCGATCCATTGCATTGAGGATGACAACTCCTCGGGAGCGATTAATAGTTGGCTGTTGAAATGTCACCACATAATCGCTTTTCCTCAAATCCTGCGATAAAACACTCGGATATTGTTCTATCCAACCTTGAATTAAAAAATGAAATGCAAACCAACAGGAAAATACGAGGTGAATTAGGGTAATTATCAAAAACTGAGGGCGCACCAATGACCTGATACTTTCTCGTTTTGACTCGCTATTCCAAACCTCTATTGCCGCCAGAATTACTACTGCTATAATTGGGCCAGATATCCATGCTATTTCCTTCCTGTCGGCTGGCAATCTTACCAGCAACCACAAGCCAATTAAGAAGCTTGTCACCCACGGACTAAGACTTACTCCTTTAATCACAAAAGGTGCTTGGCTGGTCAGCAAACCCATTGAAAGTGTAAAAAATAACCAGCTCATATCAAGAATCAGAGTTCTTGTCGGCCAGTCAGTGACGGCCGCCACCGACAGCAAGGCTAAAAAGATGCTGAGCAGTAAAGGTGTCTTCCAGTGGACAACTTTAGACGGCATCATTGCCTTTTGGATTTTTTTATTGGTTTCCCAAAGGTTGTTTGTCAGCTTAGTGAGTTGCTGAGTGATATCCAAAATTTGCTTCATCATAGATTTGAATTACTGACGCTTTGCAAAAACAACACGGTTAAAATAACGATATTGCTGACTGTGTGGGAGATTAAAAGTGCTCCGAATTGGGTAGTTACTCGAAAAGCCTTTTTGGGAGGACGCTTGGTGAGGGTAGCTGGTCCCAAAAACTGAGGCACGGAAGCTTTTTTATTCCCAGAAACCATGTTTTCTACAAATTCTAATCCTTTCCATTTCGCTAGGAAAGTTACTGCCAATATTGAGAGTGCTATCAGAGTTATTGGAGCGTAAATATCCTCACCTCCGCCTAATAAGATATAACCGATCAGCCGTTCCCGCAAATCTTTTGAAAGAACGCTTTCGATGCCAAAGAAAACTAACCAGCCTACGCAAGTGCAAGATAGATTGAGGATGGCTGTATATTCAACGCTGGTTTTGGGGCCAAGTTTCAGTAGTTTTTGGAGAAACCAGGATTCGATTGCGATCGCCAAAAATACAATGAATATTTGCACCAAAACAGTCCGAAATGGGAAAACACTCGCAATCATAAGCTTTCAGGTATATCAGTCTGTGTTAAATTTTAATTGTACATCACAAGGGGAAGAATCTTGACCGCAGGTTTGAGCCAATAATTGGGTTTCATCGCCGAAGAGTAAAATTGGGGGTTGATACAATATCGTATAATCTTTTCAGATCCGCCAACAGAATGAAAACATTAAACATTGAATGCGGGCGATCGAATACCCACCCCGAGACAGACTCAAATAACTGCTGATTATGGTAAGGAATGGCATTGGTATTCGGACAGCCTCATCCCGCTCGGAACGCGCCGAGGGTCAGATTCACGTCTACGACGGCGCTGGGAAAGGCAAGTCTCAGGCAGCTTTGGGAGTAGTGTTGCGCTCGATCGGGCTGGGTATCAATTCGGACTCGCCCACCCGAGTCTTGTTGCTGCGCTTTCTCAAAGGCCCCGGCCGCTCCTACGACGAAGACGGGGCAATAGAAGCCTTGCAGCGGGCATTTCCGCACTTGATCGACCAAGTGCGTACCGGCCGTGCCGAATATTTTGGGGCTGAAGCAATCACCCGGTTCGATCGCGCCGAAGCTCAGAGAGGCTGGGATATCGCCAAAGGAGCGATCGCCAGCGAGCTCTATTCCGTCGTGGTGCTAGACGAACTAAACCCCGTATTGGACTTGGGTTTGCTAGCAGTTGACGAAGTAGTCCAAACCCTCAAAAACAAACCAGAATATTTAGAAGTAATCGCCACAGGGCGAGCAGCCCCCGAAGCTTTGCTAGAGATTGCCGACTTGCACTCAGAAATGAAGCCCCACTATCATCCCGCAGCGGCAGAACATAATATTTCAGGTATCGAAATATACACCGGAGCAGGTAAAGGCAAGTCAACAAGCGCTTTGGGCAAAGCTTTGCAGGCGATCGGCAGGGGTATCAGCCAAGACCAATCCCACCGCGTATTAATCGTGCAATGGCTCAAAGGTGGTACCGGTTATACAGAAGATGCGGCGATCTCCGCTTTGCGCCAAAGTTACCCGCAGCTAGTAGACCACCAGAGATGCGGTAGAGATGCTATAGTTTGGCGGGGACAACAGCAAGAGCTCGACTGCATCGAAGCAGAACGTGGCTGGGAAATCGCTAAAATGGCGATCGCCAGCGGCTGGTACAAAACCATTATTCTCGACGAACTCAATCCCACAGTAGACTTAGAACTGCTGCCGGTAGAGCCGATCGTCGAAGCACTCCTGCGCAAGCCCCGCGATACAGAAATTATTATCACTGGGCGCTGCTACAAACCCCACGCTTACTTTGACTTGGCCAGCGTACACTCCGAGGTATACTGTCACAAACACTACGGCGATCGGGGCGTAGAACTAAAGCGGGGCGTAGACTTCTAAGGCCCGCAGTGGTGCGAAGTTCGATCGTACCAAAATTATTTAAACATGACCCTGCCTAGGAAACCGAAAATTGCCACATAGCCCTATCACAAATCTCCCATTTTTATTGTCTTCCCGATCGCACTGATCAGCCTTTTTTAATCTTTAATTTCCTCTTATGGACGCGATCCCCGATCGCCAATCCAGAATGGAACATTCAGAATATCAGCCGCGTCTTGTTGAGCGTGAGGACCTGAGACTCTGCAAAAGGATTATAAAAGGGTGGAAGGCATTGAAAATAAAAACTTACAAGCAAAAAGTCAGCGAAGGAGAAAGTCTAGACAGGGTTAACGCAAGTAGGCTAGACTTGCGGCTGGCAAACAAGTTAAACTACAGCGGCATCCAAACATTCGGTGTTCTAGGCAGTGTCTGTAGTCGCACAAGCGATGACCAATTAAGTAGAGGAGTGAAGCTGTAATGACAACGCTAGATGACAATGCTAATCAACTTGATTTAAACCTTCCAGGACTAGGGCCGGATACCATCTTTGCCGGAGCTGGATCTGATTTCATTAGAACTTCGACCCTGGGCGGTAGCTTAATATTTGGCCAAGACGATAACGATACTATCGTTTCCGTTGGGCCTAACGATACTGTGTACGGTGGCAACGGCGATGACTTAATCACCTCTCAGCGCAGTCCCGCCTTGCTGTTTGGCGACGCGGGCAATGACACCATCATCGCTCAAGCCCGCGCTACGATGTACGGCGGTGCAGGCGACGACTTCCTCCAAGGTACTGCCGATGCTAACCTCATGTTTGGCAATGAGGGCAATGATGCGATGCTGGGAGGGTCGCAGGGAAGAGATAGCCTCTACGGCGGCAAGGGCAATGACTCCATTGGCTTCTTCATCGCAGGCGGAGGTAACAACCTCGGTCTTTCCTTATCCGGCGGCTTAGGTGGCAATGCAGGAAGCAACTACTTGCGCGGCGATTTGGGCGACGACCTGCTTGTGGGTATCAATCAGAGAGACAGCCTCTTCGGCGGTAAAGGCAACGACACTCTGCGCGGTGCTGGCAGCAGTAGCTACCTAGACGGCGGCGAGGGCAACGATACTTTATTTGTTGCCAACTTTACCCAGGCAAACCCATTTGGTGGCAGCGTCATCACTGTTGGGATGGAGAAAACAACCTTGCTAGGCGGTCTCGGCGATGATTCTCTGGTCGGTCCGATCGGCGAATTTGGCGGTGGCAAAAACTATTTAAGCGGTGGCGACGGTAACGACACCATCAGGGTTTTTGCCACGCAGGATACCGCCCTCGGAGGTGCAGGCGACGACTTCATCGTGTCTTCGACAACGGTGAATGTTCAGTTGAGCGGTGGCGCTCAGAGTTCCCTTCCAGGCTTCGCGGGTCGGAACTTGCTCGATGGTGGGGACGGCAACGACACTATCATCGCTGGCTTCTCAACCGATACCATGATTGGCGGCGACGGTAACGACAGCTTGAGCGGTATCTTTACTCAAGCCTCCGGTGGAAACGGTGACGATACGATCAATGCTTCTCTTTCCAATGTTAATGGACAGATTACTCTCGACGGCGGCGCTGGCAACGATCTCTTAATTGGCAATACTACTGTTAGCACCAATTTCACCGTCACCAACATCATGAACGGTGGTGCGGGGAATGACACAATCATCTTTGGCAGCGTGAACGATAAGTTGATTGGCGATCAATCGGGTAATGACATCATTTCCTACGATAGCAGTGTTAACTTTACCGGTCGTACAACGATCAACTTCATTACCGACACCTTGGGTAACAACTTCATTACTGGTGGCAATGGCAGTGATGTCATCACTGGTGGTAGCGGAAATGACATACTGTTCGGTGGCCCAGCCAATCCGATCACCCCAGGATTTGACGGGAACGATACCTTGATTGGCGGCGGTGGGAACGACACCCTGGTGGGCGGCTTTGGTAACGACTATTTGGTCGGAGGTAGTGGTGACGACTCTCTCCTCGGCGGACCTGGTGCAGACACGCTGATTGGTGGGGGAGGTAATGACAGCTTCTACTACAACAACTTCGGCGAAGGTGCCGCGATTGACAGCCTTACTGGCGCCCCCGTCACAACAGGCCCCGGAACCAACCCAGACCAAATTGCAGGTTTTACTTCCGGTAAAAGCAAGTTGGTCTTGCAGTTCACCGGCTTCCCCGGCTTGCAACCAGTTCCCAACACGAATCGACTTTCTTCCCAGTCGTTATTAGTGGTTGACACTGGAAATTACAACCAGGCAGTTGCGCCAGCACAAGCGGTAATGGTTTATGAAGGTTCGACTGGCAGGCTGCTGTTTGACCCTGACGGTTCTGGTCCTAAGGCTCCTGTTTACCTTGCACTTTTGAACGGCACACCGGCCCTTAATGTAGGTGACATTACCCTGATTTAATTGGGGTAGGAGTGGGTACGATACGATTCTGAAAAGATCGCTCTACCAACTCTAAAAACTTAATGTGTTATGTTTCGAGCTGGGGATATCTATCCCTGGCTTTTTTATTGGTACTGGGGAATTGGGAATTGGGAATTGGGCATGGGGAATTGGGCGGGTTTATGAGATTGTTTGTGAGTGGCAATTATGGTTGGTGAACCCGCCCCTACATTGATGGTGCAATTTGTAGGGGCGGGTTCACCGATGAATTTTGGCACTCACAAACAATCTTGAAAAACCCGCCCCCGCCCAACCAATAACCCCGATTAACCATCGTCACCCAATCGTTAAATTCAATAATATAATTGATATACAGCACTTTTCAGGTGAGTGAGGTACACAACAGAGGTAGGGACACGGCAGTGCCGTGTCCCTACGGCAATAGAAGAGCAATCGGGGTGTACTTCATAAACGTGGAATCTGCTGTATGAGTAAAAGTCGATTATTGTCCCAGACTAATATTCTCTTTTGTCCTTCAAAAAAAGTGATTAATAGTGAAACTACCAAATGGTCGTCTAGCAGATTTAGGAAATAAAATAGAAGAATATTCTCTAAATCTGAATCACCAAGAAGGAAAAAATAAAGCTATTTTGTTTGCCAGTAAGTTAGGCATTACCATAGAAAATGCTGAACTGCTCAAACAGGCTTTAAAAAAAGCTGCTATCAATGAAGACGTTGTTATTCAAAAAACCAATGAATATGGAACATATTACAACATGAAATTCTGGTTAAAAACGGAAGTAGGTGAATCTCTGATTCTAGCAGCTTGGATTATCCGCTCAGGTGAAAGTTTCCCCAGATTAACAAGTTGTTATCCAGTCAAAAAGTGAGGTAAAAATAATGGAAACAATTAAAGACCTAGATATTGTTGCTTTAACAGAAGACTTAGAAGCCACTCATTTTGAAACAAAACAAATCATTAAATTGTCTAAAGGACAAGTCGGAACAGTTGTGATGGAATTTGATGGCAGTGCTTTTGAGGTAGAATTTTCTCATCAAGATGGCACAACTTATGCGATGGAGACAATTCCCGCCACCAAATTGATGCTTTTACACTATGAGTAGACCTCTTGCAAAAATCTTTTTCATTAATTCATGGGACGGGCTCTCCGGCCCATCCCACAAGATTTATTTTTTCTTGTGGGATGGGCCGGAGAGCCCGTCCTAATTATTTTTGCAAGAGGTCTAGTTACTAGAATCTGTAGGGGCGGTTAGCCGATAAATTTTGCCACCAATAATTTTTATAATCTACAAAAAGTATCTCTCAAAAAAATCCCGCAAACTGTGTGTTTGCGGGATTTAGTAGGCAGGAAACTTGTAGGAGGAAATACTTTATGCTCGGTCTACAATCTCTTTGGCTTTATCTTTGAGGTCTTCTTTCATGTGAATTGCTGATGCTTCGTCCTGCTTGGCTTGACCTTCTAATTTATCTTTCTGGTTGCCTGTAACTTCGCTAACAGCTTCTTGAATTTTGCCTTCAATATTCTTGGCAGTTGCTTCGACTCTGTTTTCAATGGTCATAATTTTTTCTCCTAACCTTACAACTACTACTCTATAAATTAAAAGCTGAGTCTGAATCTATCTTGAGAAAGATTTGTTGTTAACTTTATAGGTAGAGACACGGCATTGAGGACACGGCAGTGCCGTTTCCCTACGGGGAGGAGGACACGGCAGTGCCGTTTCCCTACGGGGAGGACACGGCAGTGCCGTTTCCCTACTTTTGGGAATTGGTATAAGTTGCAGGTTCGATCGCAACTTCGACAAGTTTATTGCGAGAGGAAAGACCGGATTTAATGCCGATCGCCGATTTGGACACTTTAAACTTTTTCGCCAGCAGCACGATTAATTCTTGATTGGCTTTGCCATCGACTGGCGGCGATTTGAGATGTACTCTCAGGCTGCCGTCGGGTTGCTCTTCGATGCTTTGCTGTTTGGAATTCGGTTTAACTTTGACTGCGAAGAAAATCTTCATGTGACTAAGCTATTACGCATTTAAAATAGTATTGTAGGGTGCGTCAGCACGCAGCGTTTCCCTTGTCTAATAAGCGATCGAGCTGACGCACCCTACAGGCTCAGGGCACCGCAAATAACCAATAACTAATAACTAATGACTAATCACTATCTGAATGTTCGATCTTTGTCCCTAAAACTTTCAGAAATTCAGCTAGCCAGTTAGGATGTGCAGGCCACGCCGGGGCGGTGACTAAGTTGCCATCGACGACGGCTTCGGTAACGGGAACTTCTGTATACTTGCCGCCGGCGCGGAGGATGTCGGGGCTGCAAGCGGGGTATGCGGTGCAGCGTTTGCCTTCGAGTACGCCGGCGGCGGTTAAAACTTGCAATCCGTGACAAATAGATGCGATCGGCTTTTTGCTGTGGGCAAAGTAACGGGTAATTTGCAGCACTTTTTGGTTGAGGCGGATGTATTCGGCGGCGCGCCCTCCGGGGATAATTAAAGCGTCATAATCGGCGGCATTGATTTCGTCGAAAGTTGCGTTTAAAGTGAAGTTGTGACCGGGTTTTTCGCTGTAGGTTTGGTCGCCTTCAAAGTCGTGAATTGCAGTGCGAATAGTTTCCCCTGCGGCTTTGTCGGGGCAGACGGCGTGGACTGTGTGGCCTACCATTTGCATTGCTTGGAAGGGAACCATTACTTCGTAGTCTTCTACAAAGTCGCCGACTAGCATTAATATTTTTTTGGCTGTCATGTTTGCAAACTGGACTTATTTATTTTTGGTTAAATAGGATTTAAAAAAAAGTGCGGGGCAGTTAAAAGGCTTGCCCCGCAAGTTATTCTGGAAGCTAAAAACCGTTGCGTCCCCAAATGACCATTGAAATTGAGAAGGAGAACAGAACTAGCAGGGAAACCCAACCGAGTGACAAAATATCCATAGGTATTTATTGAACAAACTGTACAAAGTTACTTCAAACCCTATCATAATTCAATTTGAACCATTTTTGGGATGAGGGCGCGGTGAAGGATTCGTCAAATTTTAGTCCCGCTGAACGGGTAGAATCTTTGAAAGCAGGGGGTGTTGCTGCTTTGTCTTGTTTGTTTGGTTTTGGGGCGATCGCCCTTGGTAATAGCTTAATTCTGGCCCGTAGGTGGGATTTTCTGGCGAGTTTGCAGGTTAGGGAACTTGACCTAAATTTTGCCACCAGAGGGACGATCGCCCTTTTGGGCGGTTTTTTGTTCGGCGTGACTTACCGCTACGCGATTCGCCGAGATGTGAACCCACAGCTTAAATCGGGTGTGGTATTGGCTTTTGGGTTGGTGCGGGCTTTTGGACAGTTGGATACTGGCTTGTCTTTGGAGGGGGGACTTTCTTTTGAGGCGGGCAAGATGCCCGCACTACAAGAGTTATTGCCGTTTGCTGTTGGCGGTGTCGAGAGTGTGGTGTTGTTTGCGATCGCGGGTTTGGTGTTGGATTGGGCGATTGGGCGATCGTGGATTAAACCCTTTTGATTTTTGAGTGCGATCGAGTTTTACTCACATCAGGTATCAGTTTTTTTGAACAGGCAAGATGCCTGTCCCACAGGAATGGAATTTTATTGTGGGGTGGGCTTCTAGCCCGCCCCAAAAATACAATTATTTTGCCCTCAACCCGCCCTACAGATTTAATACCTCAAATTCTGGATTGCCGTAAACCATCTGTTTATCAACCGCCGACAAAACTTTATTGTTAGCAGCATCAGAAACTAAACATTGGCAAACTAACTTCGCGACATCCGCCCGGTGAATGGTTCCCGCAATTCGACTATCTTCTGTTAAAACACCGTTGCCGGTTGCTGGTTCCGATTTGAGTCCGCCGGGACGAATCACTGTATAAATCATCCCGCTGGCTATCAAATGATTTTCGGCTTTTTCCTTTTCAATTAACACCGGGCGCAATGTTTCTAAAGCTTGCGGCGGCAAAGCGGCGGCAGTGTTACCGCTACCGATGGATGAAACTAAAATAAACTTTGGCACGCCTGCTTTTACAGCAGCATCAATCAAGTTTTTGTTACCCAAATAATCGGCTCTTTCGCCATCTTTTGGTAAGCCGCCGATCGTGCTGATTGCGGCATGAATTTGTTCGCCATCTGCGATCGCAGCTTGGACAGCCTCAGCATCCAAAGCATCGCCAGTCACGACTTTGATGCCCATTGCTTCTAATTCGGTGCGGTTTGCGGGCGATCGCAAAAGTGCTGTTACTTGCATCTCTTGTGCTACCAACAACTTCGCGATTTCTAGCCCAACGCCTCGACTAGCTCCTGCTAAAAAAATATGCAATTTCTCTGTCATATCAATTTTGTTTTATTTGGTGCAGAAATTGGTTTTTTTGACTATAGGACAGTATACAATAATCCTCTGTCAATTGGTGAATTTTTTTATTTAACCGCAGAGGGCGCAGAGGAAGAGAGGGGAAAAATTCGCAATTCCCGATTTATATTAGATTTTTTTGCCTACCATTACTACCCAAGATTGAGCTTCGCGGGGTAAACCGGGAGGGCGATAGTAGTGGCTGACAATTGCAAATCCGGCTTGTTCTAAACAGGGTGCTAAAGTTTCGTATTCCCATCCCGCAGTATAGCGTTTTCCGGTCGGCCGCTCGTCGTATCCCTCCCAATTTCCCCGGCACATTGACATGACAATTGCACCGCTAACAACTAAGGCTTTGTGCAAATTTTGCAGCACTTTTACCATCTTGTCGCTGGGAACGTGAATCAGCGAAGCATTGGCGAAAATACCGTCAAATTCTGCCTTTGGTAAGTCTAAATTTAGAAAAGATTGCTGCAAAACTTCGCAGCCGGATAACTTCTTTGCGATTTCTACAAAAGCCGTAGTTGCATCTAAGCCTACAACTGTGTGTCCTTGGCTTTTGAACGCGACTAAATCTCGTCCCGGTCCGCACCCTATATCGAGAATTTTACCGGGATTGCAGGGCATTGCAGCCGTCAATGCGTCGCGATTTTGGGATACATCATGATGCCAAGTTCCTTCTCGGAAAGATTCAGCAGTTGCTTGGTATTCGGCGATCGTAATTTCTTCGCGTTTGTCCATAATTCCTCCTTTTGTATTATTTGAGCTTTTAAATTCGTTTGTAGGGACACGGCACTGCCGTGTCCTACTCTATTTCATCCGTGTCCTACTCTATTTCATCTCACATCTTGTACCCATGTCAATAAGAGGATTTTTCGTGGGGGAGGGCGGGTTTATAGAACCTATTTGCAAGCTTGAAAGCTTTTGGTGAACCCGCCCCTACAGCTTCTTGAAAATGGTGCTATTCTGTCAGTTTCATCCGTGTCCTACTCTATTTCATCTCACATCTTGTACCCATGTCAATAAGAGGATTTTTCGTGGGGGAGGGCGGGTTTATAGAACCTATTTGCAAGCTTGAAAGCTTTTGGTGAACCCGCCCCTACAGCTTCTTGAAAATGGTGCTATTCTGTCAGTTTCATCCGTGTCCTACTCTATTTCATCTCACATCTTGTACCCATGTCAATAAGAGGATTTTTCGTGGGGGAGGGCGGGTTTATAGAACCTATTTGCAAGCTTGAAAGCTTTTGGTGAACCCGCCCCTACAGCTTCTTGAAAATGGTGCTATTCTGTCAGTTTCATCCGTGTCCTACTCTATTTCATCTCACATCTTGTACCCATGTCAATAAGAGGATTTTTCGTGGGGGAGGGCGGGTTTATAGAACCTATTTGCAAGCTTGAAAGCTTTTGGTGAACCCGCCCCTACAGCTTCTTGAGAATGGTGCTCTTCTGTCAGTTTCATCCGATTTGAAACTGCTAGAAGAGTTAAACAACCAGGGTTTTTTGCTCGGATTGACTAACTGCTAAATCAACTTCTAAGAGAGAACCTTCGGGGGATTCGATCGCAAATCCCGCATCTCGAATCATGTCCCAATCTTGATGTGCAGCTTGTCCGGGAGTTGTTAGATAATCGCCCACAAAGATCGAATTAGCTGGGTAGAGTCCGAGAGGTTGCAACGATCGCAAATGCACCTCCCGTCCGCCAGCAATCCGAATTTCTTGGCTGGGAAGCAAAAATCGGAACAAACAGAGAATGCGCAAACATTGGCGCGGATTTAAGCGATTAACGTCCGCAAATGGCGTTCCGGCGATCGGAATAAAAAAGTTGACCGGGACGCTAGTAACGCCTAATTTGCGCAGGGAAAGTGCTAAATCGATCGCATCGTCATCGGATTCGCCCATCCCCAAAATGCCGCCGGAACAAGTGGTGATTCCCGCTGCTTTTACGTGTTCGATGGTTTCTGTACGATCGCCAAAAGTGTGAGTGGTGCAAACCTCCGTGTGGTATGATTCGGAAGTGTTGAGATTGTGATTTACGCGATCGACTCCAGCCTTTGCCAGTCGGTGAGTTTGCTCCTCGCTCAACAATCCCAAACAAGCGCAGATTTTCAGGTTATAATTTGCTTTCACCGTCTCGACAGCATCCAAAACGCGATCGAAAGTAGATGCACTTGGTTGGCGGCCAGAAATCACCAAACAAAACGTACCAGCTTTTAAATCTGCCGCGCGTTGGGCTGCATCCAGAATTTTTTCCTTAGCTAAAAGCGGATATTTCTCAATTTCCGCAGTCGAAATTTTGGACTGAGAACAATAATGGCAATCTTCGGGACAAAGACCGCTTTGAGCGTTTAGCAAATAGTGCAGCCTAACTCGGTTTCCCCAGTAGTGGCGGCGCACCCGGTAAGCTGCGTTTAGTTGTTCCAGCAAAACCTCATCCGGTGCGCGCAATACAGCTAAAGATTCCTCGCGAGAAAGACATTTTCCCGCCAGCGCGTCGTCAGCCAAATCGTTCCAATTGGGTAAATTCATCACTAAAATTAAATGGTTTACAGAGTATCCAACACCTGACGAATTACGCGATAAATCGATTCTAGTTCATCAGGAGAAATGCAGTAGGGAGGCATTAAATAAAGCGTATTTCCCAAGGGGCGGAGCAAAAACCCCGCTTCGAGAAATCTGGCTTTCAATACAGGAGCGATATCGTTAAAATAACCGGGGAGGCTTTCCGTTTTTACATCCATTGCTGCGATCGTGCCGCAAGTCCGAATCCGTTCGAGTTTAGGATGATTTGTCAGCCATTTATCCAGGTATTGGCGGTGCAGTTTTTCCATTCCTTGATACATATTTGGGTTTTGCTCCAAAAGCTCAAAGGATGCTACGCTTACCGCACAAGCTAAGGGATTTCCGGTGTAAGAATGACCGTGAAAAAAAGCTTTGTCCGATTCATCTCGCCAGAAAGCTTGATAGATATCCTCCGATGCCATTGTGACAGCAATTGGCAAGCAGCCGCCAGACAATCCCTTAGACAAACACAGGATATCTGGCGAAGTTGCAGATTTAACAGAGGCAAACAGTTCGCCTGTCCGCCCAAAACCCGTCATTACTTCATCGTAAATCAACAATACATTAAACTGACGGGCAAGTTGTGCGATCGCCTGCAAAAACTCAGGGCGGCACATTCGCATTCCCGCAGAACCTTGCACCAAAGGCTCGATAAAAATGCCCGCATAGCCGCCCTGCTGCAACAAAAACTCCAATTTCTCCAAACTCACCGCCTCTTTGCTTTCCACATCCTCGTCACCGTCAAAAGTCGCCGGAAAAGGAACAACATCCCCAGCAAACATTAAAGGTGCAAAAGATTCCCACCACACCGAGCTCCTACCAGCAGACATCGCGCCCACAGTATCGCCGTGATAACCTCCCTCAAAACTAATAAACCTAGTGCGGTTAGTTTCTCCAATATTTTGCCAATATTGAAATGCCATTTTCAGAGCAACTTCAATAGCAGTCGAGCCGTTATCAGAAAAGAAAATTCGCGTTAAAGAATTAGGCGTATGAGTTATCAACTTACGAGCAAGTTTCTCTGCCGGTTCATGAGTAAATCCCGCAAAGATCACGTGTTCTAAAGTTTGAGCTTGGGCGTAAAGAGCCTCCGCAAGCACCGGATGGCTGTGTCCGTGAACAGTCACCCACCAACTAGAAATGCAATCAAGAATTTGCCGCCCATCTGCCAATTCCAGCCACGATCCTTTGCCGCTAATCACCTTCAGTGGCATCGGAGCCGTTTTCATTTGTGTGAAGGGCTTCCAAATCGGTGAAGTTGCAGAATTATGTTCCTTGTTAGCCGTCATCTTTACCCGTGTAATTAATATTAACCTGCATTTTAATATAGCAAGTTTCACTCAACTGTGAACTTTTATATTCTCTTCTTTCTTCTTCCTTCTTCCTTCGTGTTTTTCGCGTCTTCGCGGTTCGTTAAAAAAATCTAATTTGGCGTTGGGACTGGCGCCGCAACATCTGCCCCGCGATCGGGTATTCCCAAGCGATCGTTAAATTTATCGGTTACAATTTTCTGCCGACCAGCAAATAAGTCGTCATCGCTCCTTTGCCTTTAACATTGATTTTACCGCGCTTTTCCAACACATACCGATCGCACAGCAACTCATAAGTCGATCGGCTAACTTGAATTTTACCAGGAAGTCCCTGAGATTCCATGCGGCTTGCGGTATTCACAGCATCTCCCCACAAATCGTAAATAAACTTTTTAGTACCGATGACACCCGCCACAACAGGCCCAGTATTAATCCCAATACGGATACTAAGAGGTTCGCCGCATTCGTCGCGAAATTTCATAATTTCTTGCTGCATTTCGAGGGCCATTTCGGCAATAGATTCGGCGTGATTTGTGCAGGGAAGCGGCAAACCGCCTGCTACCATATAATTATCGCCGATTGTCTTAATTTTTTCCAAACCATATTTCTCGCTCAAGCGATCGAAAGCTGAAAATATTTTGTTAAGCAATTCGACTAATTCTTCAGGAGACGTGCGGGAGGATATTTCGGTAAAGCCCACAATATCGGCAAACAGCACCGTCACCTCGGCAAATCCGTCGGCAATATTTATCTGGCCTTGTTTTAGGCGATCGGCAATCATTTCTGGTAAAATATTTAGCAATAAACGTTCCGATTTTTCTTGTTCGGTGCGTAATATTTCCTCTGCTTGTTTGCGCTGTGCGATTTCCTTGTATACTCGGTGAAACATTTGATTGAATGCAACCATGACTTCTCCCAACTCGTCATCGCGCTTGACAGATAGAGAGTAGAAATCAGGTTTTTCTCGATCTTTGCTCAAAGCATCTCCCGCAGCAATCAAGTCATCGCGTAAGCTCAAGATAGGTGCAATTACTGTCACCCCTAAAAAAAGCATAGTCACAGAAGTGACAAAAGCTGATATAATGATAACCAGAATAGCAATGCGCCCAATAAATGCGTAGAGTTCCGGTTGAACGGTAGAAGCATCGTGGCGAACAATTAAGATGTAATCGCCTCCCAAATGTCGCTCCGTCCAAGCAATATCATAGCGCTTACCATCGAAACTTTGCTGGTGAATTATACGAGCAGTTTTGAGTTGCTCTAAACTGATTTCTGACTGTTCGCCGAGTGTCGATATTAGCTGACCGTTAGCTTGGTAAATAGATACTCCTAAAACTACTTGAGAATCCTTAGTAATATTTTTTACTTGTTTTTCCAAGACAGTGCGATCGTAAATATCTTGTTTTAGCAAAACCTCTAGGGAATCAACAGTCGCCCGAGATACCTGTTCTAGTTGACTTAAAAGTTCTTTTTCGCGCCGAAAGTAAGACGGAACTAAAATAATTCCCTCTATAACAAGAATGCTAGCAAACACCCACAAAGCTATTTGCCTTGACAAGCGAGATTTGAAAAAACCCAAAAATGATAAAATGCGCGCTGACATAAAATTTAGTATTCTGCAAATGGCTAATTTAGGGTATAGGAAAAGAAACCAGGTTTCTCGCATCCCCTGTACAATTCCTGTAATTGTCAGCAGTCAGCAGTCAGCAGCTATTAACTGTTCGTTTTTGGCTGTTGGCTGCTGACTAATCACTGATGACTTTCGCCTAACTAGCAGATCCCTTAATCACATGATAAACAAATTAAACCGAAACTGCGCTGACTAACCTGCCTGCAAGCAGATAAGTATTCATATCGCCCTTGCCTTTGACGTGGATAATTCCTCTATCTTCAAACAGATACTTGTTTTCCAAGATATCGTAAGTTGATTTTGTGACTTGAATCGCGCCTGCAATTCCGTGGGATTCCATGCGGGCTGCTGTATTGACGGCATCGCCCCAGAGGTCGTAAATGAATTTTTTAGTGCCAATAACTCCGGCAATCGCAGGCCCGGTATTGATGCCGATGCGAATGTTAATTCCTGAATGATGTTTGGCATTAAATTTTGCTAATTCCTCCTGCATATCTAATGCCATTTCGGCAATGCTTTCGGCGTGGTTGGTGCTGAGATTTGGCAAACCTCCGGCTACCATGTAAGCATCTCCAATTGTTTTGATTTTTTCCAAGCCGTACTTTTCTGTCAAATTATCGAAGGCTGAAAAAATTTCGTTTAGAAAAACGAGCAATTCTTCGGGAGATATTTGTGCGGAAAGCACGGTAAAGCCGACGATATCCGCAAACAAAATAGTCACTTCTGCGAAGCCGTCAGCAATACTGCTTTGACCGTCTTTTAACCTAGCAGCAATGGATTCGGGTAAAATATTGAGCAGCAGGCGATCGCTCTTTTCCTGTTCTTTCAGTAATTCTACATTAGTTTCTTGCAATTGTGCCGTGCGTTCCCTAACCCGCTGTTCTAATTGTTTAGCATTTTGGCGCAACCTGCTGATAGCTAAACTCAATCCTGATATCCCTAACACTGAAAGTCCTGCTAACAGGAAAAACAAGTTTTTCAGCCCGCCGCGAGTCTTTTGAGTGATGGTACCGAGAGGTTGAGTAATTTCTAATATACCGCGCACATCTCCGACTTTCCAGTCTTTTTTAGGGCTGTAGGGATGAGTGTTGTGGCAATTAACGCAGCTAGCAGTTAAAGGGTCGGCTTCTGCATATCGAAAGGCTGGCTTACCACGAAATTCCTCACTCCTAAAAAATTTTTGTGTCGGATTTTGGATCAAATATTTAATGGCTTCTCGTTCAAAATCGTCTTGAGGCCCACCTTCTTTTTCTCTCCAAGGAAACGGGTAGTTGCTGTACAGGCGAACTGACACTTCAGGATTTTTTTCGGTGATATGTTTGCCTAGTTCTATCAAAAAGGTTGCTGGTACAGGAACTGTTGTTTTTGTTGGATTGTAGTCGTGGGTAAAGTTAATCAGTTTCTCACTGTTGAGAGGATTGACAACATCAGAACTGTAAAGGGTGCGGGCTTCTCTAATGCTTTGGGCGTAGAGGGTGGCATTCTGGAGTGCTTGGGATGCAATTAAGCTGGAGGAAAGCTGAGACATATTTGTCATCGCTACGGCTACACCTACACAGAATAAGATTGTCACCGCAAGGATAATTCGTTTGTAAATTAATTGGCTGATGGCAGCCCGACTGCGAGAAATTAACTGGCGCATGGTATCCTCAAGTGTGAGGTTTAATATTGATTTGAATTTATGTACTACTAAGATAACACTGCTTTTTATGACTGCTTTGCCGGCGTCAGGGATCAAGCAAGAATGCACAGTGCAAGGGATGGTTAATGGTTAATTATTGTTTACCGCGAGTGTTTTACTTATCCGTAAAAGTACGCATAACTTTATAGTGGTTTTCAATTGAGTGAAGGGGTGCATCTCTATTTTGCAAGGGCGAAGCATTTCGGCAGATAATTTATTAGTGAGAACCAGAGATTTACTGCCGAAATGCTTCGCCCTACGAATATATTTGCAAAAATAAGATGTACCCGAGTGAAGTACAGATATCGGCTCAGGATACGGCAGATATCTGCTCAGGATACGGCAATGCCGTGTCCCTACTTTACGCACTTTTTGATCGATATCGGTTAGGATAACAATTGTAGTCTATGGTTGGCGATCATGAATTCTAACTCTACTGTTTCATCTGCGCGCAACGAAATTTTTCCGGGAGAAGTTTTCGTCAATACTGCTAATTTTGATAGCGGCATTCGGCGACTTTTACCTAAATATGACGAAATGCTGGATGTATTAGTCGGCTGCATTGCTAGCGCTAACAACCGCATTTTAGAACTCGGCTGCGGTACGGGAGAACTGAGTTTAAAAGTTCTCGAACGCTACCCGTCTGCGACTATAGTTGCTGTCGATTACTCAGCGCGAATGCTTGATTTTGCCCGCGCGAAAATAGAGTCGGCTGGATACGCAGCGCGGTGGACAGGCATAGAATTAGATTTTGGAGAATGGGCGAACAATCCAAATTTTTCAGGCTTGGGTGATAAATTCAATGCTTGCATTTCATCTCTGGCAATTCATCATCTTGAGGATGAGATGAAGTTGAAATTATTTCAACGGATTCGCCAAAGTTTAGATGCTGGTGGCTGTTTTTGGAATGCTGACCCTCTTTTGGCAGAATCAGCAGGAATGAAAGATATTTATCAAGCGGCGCGAGAAGATTGGGCGCTGAGTCAGGGGGAAACTTTAGGGCAAATTCGGGCGAATGTGGGGACGAGTGTCTCTTATGGATATTCTAATCCCGATCGCCTGGCTACACTTTCGGCACAGTTGGAAATGCTAGGTTCATCTGGATTTGAGACTGTGGCAGTTCCTTGGAAATACTACGGTATGGCGGTGTTTGGGGGATTTGTGAATTAATCAGCGGTAAGGTGCAACTTAAGCACCCTACGGCTTAAAAAAAGATTACAGTTAGTATTTTATGTTACTGAGTTGGCTTTTATAAAATATATAATACTGTCAGCATTGAGGAACTAAAATGACTGCAACTGCGATTCAAAGTATTGACTGGGATGCTTTTTGTTCGGAACTGTCGGGAATCGAAATAATTAGCGATCGCGCGCAAGTTGTCAAGCTATCTCAAGACTATTATCACTTCAGTCCTATTTTGCAACCTATCTTAAGTGATAAAACAGGAGATTTAGTAGTTCGTCCCGCTAGCGAAGCCGAAGTTTTGCGAGTTGCGGCGGGCTGCGTCAAATTCAAGATTCCGCTAACTGTCAGAGGTGCGGGAACGGGCAATTACGGACAGTGCATTCCCCTCAACGGCGGCGTTATTTTAGATACCACTAAAATGAACAATATCCGCTGGATAAAACCGGGTTTAGCTTGCGTGGAACCGGGGGTGAAAATGTCGGTTTTTGACAAACAAGCGCGAGAAATTGGTTGGGAATTGCGGATGGTTCCATCAACCTACCGCACCGCAACGATTGGGGGATTTATCGGTGGCGGTAGCGGGGGAATTGGTTCGATAACTTACGGCCAGTTGCGCGATCGGGGAAATCTTCATGCGGTGCGAGTAGTGACAATGGAAGATGAGCCCCGCGTCATCGAATTGCGCGGCGATGAAGTGCAAAAAGTCAATCACGCTTACGGCACAAATGGGATTATTACTGAGTTAGAAATTCCCCTCGCCCCTGCTTATCCTTGGGCGGAAATCATTGTCGCTTTTGATGATTTTATGAATTCGGCAAATTTCGGTCAAGCTTTGGGCGATGCTGATGGAATTATCAAAAAACTAATTTGTGTTTGTGCTTGGCCGATCCCTGCTTATTTTGCGGCTTTCCGCGATATGATTCCTGAAGGTAAGCACTGCGCTTTGTTAATGGTAGCAGAATCTTGTCTGGAACCGCTGCAAGATTTGGTGCGCGAATATGGGGGCACAATTTGCTATCAAAAAAACGCGCAAGAAGCGAGCAAAGGTGCCGCAATTGCTGAATATACTTGGAATCATACAACTCTGCACGCCCGCAGCGCTGACCCGTCTCTGACTTATTTGCAGACGCTTTTTCCCGCAGATAAAGGTTTGAAATTGATTGAGGAACTGTACAATTATTATAGGGATGAGGTGATGATGCACTTGGAGTTTTTGCGGATGAACGGGAGGGCGATCGCCGCTGCTTTGCAAGTAGTTCGCTACACTACGGAAGCGCGGCTAAATGAAATTATTCGCTATCATGAAGAACAAGGCGCGCTGATTGCTAATCCTCATACTTTTATCTTGGAAGATGGAGGGATGAAGAGTGTTAATCTGGAACAGTTGCAGTTTAAAGAGTTGGTAGATCCTTGGGGTTTGCTGAATCCGGGTAAAATGCGGGCGTGGTTGGAACGGGATTAAGATTGTTTGGCGGTTGAAACCGCTGCTACACAAACGAAGTCCGCCTTCACGGACTAATAAATAAAGATTAAAACTCGGCGGTTGAAACCGCGACTACACAAACGAAGTCCCTCTCTAAGAGACTAAGAAAGCAATTTAAGGGATAGGGGCGGTAATTTCTGTAGGTGCGATCGCCCCCGGGGTAGGTTCTGCTGGTTTTTCCAGTAGTAGTCGCTGTTTGTTCCGAAATTCGGCGGCCGCCTCGTTCAAATTTTGGCGCTGTTCGGTATTAAATTCTTCCATACTGCGGCCGTTTCCCAATCTGGATCGGTGAATTAAATCAAATATTCCGCTACCGCTACTGCGGCCGGAAAAAGGGTCGGTATTGTCTTGAGTTTGAAAGTCTTGCAGCGGTTGGGCATTATTATTATTTAAACCGCTGGCTTGAGCGAAGGTTGCTTGAGGCGTGAAAAGAGCACAGGAGGCGATCGCGCTGACAGTAACTCGAATCATCCAATTGCCTGATTTAGAAGTTTTGATGTTCATGATTTATGAGTGTAACTTTCAAAAAAATCTACTGTATCTAAACAATATTCTGATTGACCACTAAATATTGTACCACTCCGAAGTCCGGCAGGGGTTGAAACCCCTGCCTCAAAGCTCAAGTCCTCTGAAGAGGACTAATGAGTTAAACAGATATCGCCCTAACTAAGCAAACCTGCGTCGCAGCAGCGGTTGAATGCTCAGCAGCGCTACGAGATCGAAGGCTAGCAATACTAACAGCGCTCCTCCAAAGGTGACTGTACCCCAAGGAGCTTGCATCACGACACTTGCTAGCGACCAATCGCTGTGGAGGTACAAATAGCGGATGGGTTCGATCGCGTAACTGAGAGGATTGAGTGTCACCACAACTTGCAGCCACTCTGGCATAAATGACAGCGGCGCGAGGGCTGTGCTGGCAAATAACAGCGGCAGGTTAGTAACAAAAATTACCGCAATCAATTCTACGTGGCCCGGAAGGGCGAAGGCTAAACCGAGACTGAGGCCGGTGACTCCCAAAACTAACAGCAGGACTATGAGGGCGATCGCGCCTAGTCCGGCAATGCCGGGGAATCCCGCACCCAAGAACGCTCCAGCCGTGACAATTGTGCCTGTTTGGATGAAACTCAGGGTGACGATGAAAATCGCGGAAGCTAGGACGATCGAAAATCTCGAAGCCAGTGGCGCGACTAACAGGCGGTTGAGAAATCCGAATTCGCGATCGAACATAATCGGCAAACCGGCATTCAGCGCCCCAGCGAAGGCAGTAAAAACAATCACACCAGCGCCGAGAAATTGTCCGTAATTCTGACTTTCGCCGAACAAGCCAGCGGGAGCATTTTCAAACAGCGCGCCGAACAAAACCAACCACATCAGCGGCTGAATAATGCCTGCAACTAGCGTCGAGGGGCGGCGCTGCAATTGAATAAACAGGCGCTTGGTTAAGGCGAGTGTTTCTTGGATGAAGTCGCCCAGCAGGGAACTCGAAGTGTCAGCGGATGGGGTGGCGAGTGGCCGCTGCTGGTTGAGGTTAGGGGATGTAACAGTACCGCTCATAATTGCTTGTTGATTAAATCTCACTATCTTTAGGGTAGCAAGTCTGGAGGGATTGGTGGCGATCGGGCGATCGCTTTTTGTGTGGAGTTTTGGTAAACTGAATATCATGTTATCGCACACACCAGACCTCGCCGAACCAGTTAATGATTGGGACTTTATCGAATTGTGGGTAGATCCGATTGTTTTCCCCCCTCGTATTGTGATGTTAGTGAGTGGAAAGAAGGGAGGATTTTGTATTTATGACCCATCAGCAAACTATAAGTCTCTGTTTTTAACTTCCAGCTATAATGAGGCTCATTCATGGCTTTTGGAAGATGAATATGAGCGCTGCGATGGTCGGCTTTTAGCGGAGGAAATTGCTTGAGTTTTTTAGAGGAGATATTGTGGTAAAATCAAGTATAAGCTCTCATTAACGCTACTGGATATGCTACATTGAGTAGGAAGAATCTGGCAAAAAAATGTCTTGTACTTTCACGGCAATTGTTTATTGGGAAGAGGATGTTTATGTAGCCGAGTGTCCTGAAGTGGGAACGGCTAGCCAAGGAGAAACGATTGAAGAGGCGATCGCCAATCTTAAAGAGGCAACGGAACTTTATTTAGAAGAATTTCTTCATAATCATCGGAAATTTTAGGATATAATTGTATTGATTAAAAATTGACTTTTTCCACCAATATGCCAGCCAAAGACCTATATCACAATGTTATCAAAAATGCCCTCATCAAAGACGGATAGAGAATTACCCACGATCCCTTGAGATTAAAATGGGGAATTAAAGATATCTACGTCGATTTTGGCGCTGAGCGGATTTTAAGTGCTGAGAAGGCTGGACAGAAGATAGCTGTAGAAGTCAAAAGTTTTGTGGGCGCATCAGACATGAATGACCTGGAGAATGCCCTGGGTCAATACTTAGTTTACCGTTCTGTTATCTCTAGAACTGAACCCGATCGAAAGCTCTATCTAGCTATTACACAATCAGTTTTTAGCGAATTATTATCTGAACCGCTCGGTCAAATTATTAGAGCCGATTATCAAGTATGTTTAATCGTTTTTGCTGAAAAAAATGAGGAGATAGTACAATGGGAACCTTAGAAAATTATCGTCGCATTATCAAAACAATTTTGACTGAATATGCTCAAATACCTTATGCTTATGGAGATATTCAGATTCAAACGGTTTTTGATAGCGATTCAGACCGTTATTTGCTAATGATATTGGGGCGTGAAAACGAGCTCAGGGTTCACGGATGTTTAGTTCATGTTGATATTATTGATGAAAAAATTTGGATTCAAAGAGATGGAACTGAACAGGGAATTGCCAATGAGTTAGTAGCGGGGGGAATCCTCAAAGAACAGATTGTTTTGGGATTTCGTTCTCCCAATATTCGGCAGTACACGGGATTTGCTGTAAATTAAATATAGAGGATAAAGCTATGTCATCAAGTGCGTTAGCGAAGCCCTCGAAGAGGATCGCCACTTTGGTCAAAATCATGGAATCTCTGCCGGAAACTCTGCAAGATAGAGTTGTCGAACACCTGCAAGAGTACATTCGGAAATCAAATATTACTGTTCCTGTCAACTCCGACGGTAAGTTAGAAATTCCCGCTGAGATTGAAGCTCAACTGAAACCTGGGGATAGATATACAGTGACTGTCACCGCAGATAATATTGTCTTTCAGAAGGTAGCAGGTTTCGACTGGGAGGAACTGCGGCGGCGTAGAGAGTCTTTACCACCCGATCCTAATCCCATGACAAAGGTAACAGGTTTTGACTGGGAGGAATGGGAACGGCGAATAGAAGCAGCGAGTCCAGATCCGGATGAGTTGACAATGGAAGAAATTTGCGAACTTGTGCGGGAAGTGCGTCGGGAGAAACGTTCTGAAATAGAGTCGCACAAATGAAAATTGTACCAAAAACACCGATCGCCCTATATCGACAAGGCAACGCTAATTCACCTAGAATGGATAATGTCCGATCGAACAAAGATGTTGCTACTTATGAAGAACATGGTCGAATCTGGGTAGATCCTACTTATAGTGGTAAGTAAGTGTAAAGATTAAAAAGGGAGTTCAGATGATTCTATCTTTTAAGGATGTACAATTTATTATCGAAGCTCTTGAGTTTCGGATCGAGGCATACCGAGAACGTTTGAAGGACGAAGAATTGGATGAGGATGAAGCATCAGATATCGGCAACGATCGCTATTTTTTAGAAGCGCTGCGCGAAGATTTGATGAAAGCTATTAAGGATGGTGGTCTGCCTAAAATAGCAGAATCATCAGACGGTTTGTATCAAGAGGTAAGAAATTAATGAGGGCGATTCCCTACCCTTCGGGAACCCCTTCGGGGAACGGGATAGCTCCGCTTCACGCACTTTTTTGCGATAGGTGGATGGGAAGCGCGATCGCACTTACTCTGACAGTGCTATCCTAGATAAGAGAACGATCGTTCTAGGGAGGAAAAAATCTTGTCAACTATCACCGATATAGGAACTTTAATTAGCCGCAATCCTGACATACATGGTGGCTGTCCAATTATTGCCGGAACGGGTGTTACAGTCCGGCGCATTGCTATTTGGTACAAGCAAAGTTTGAGAGCAGAAGAAATTGCCGATCGCATCGGGCATTTAACTCTCACCCAAGTCTATGCAGCTTTGACTTATTACCATGCTAACCGAGATGAAATTGATGCTGATATTGCAGCGGAAGCAGCAGAAGGATCTCGAATAGAAGCATTGAGTTGTGAGGGTCAGATTCAAAAGCAGCCGACGGATATAGCTTTAGAAATACCAACAGTAGCAAACTATCCCAGTCGCCGAGAATTTATGCAATTACCGCTAGAAGAGAGGCGAAATATTTTAGAAAGACAAGCTGAAGTAATGTTGCAACATTACCAGGAAGATAGAGAATGGCAAGAATTAGAGTATCAGTAGTCAGTTATAAAGGGCGATCGCACTTGACTCAAGGAAGGGCGATCGCTGACTTACAACTTAGCATTCGCAGGTTTAGGGAGTCAGAAGGCAATTATGGTTTAGCAGCTTCAACCACATCCTTAACCATTGTAATCGCCTCTTTGATTGTCATTTGACCGCTTTCTACGGCCTCAATTAAATCCTGAGCGTCTTTCGGGCTAATTAAATTGAGCCTGACGGGTTCTTTCAAGGAAACAATAAATTTAGTTTTATCGCTGTCTTCCAGCTTAGAACCTCTTTCTTTGCCTTCAACATCTGTTAGCTGTTCTTTTAACCGTTTAAGCATTTCTGCTTGTTTTCCCTGGTCAAAAGTGCCATCAAATAACATTCGTTTTGCCCCTACAAGAGCCGCAGCACCTAAAGCTGCACCCCCAACAACTAATCCTACGGGAGGTGCAAGGGCGACTAACCCAAATAATAAAGATGTACCACCAAAAGCTGCCACCGCCGCACCGGCACTAGCAGCCCCCACTACACCAATGCCAATATCTCCTAAAATCCCTAACTTATCATGTGGTTTTTTTTCCAGTTGCTGGATTGCCTTCAGAATTTGATCTTTAGTTGGTGTTTTATTTGCCGACATATTCGACCTCAATCTTTTTGCTAATTTGGGCAGTTAGGCAGTGATGACGTTGCGGAAAATCGTATTTAAAACGTCTATCAGCAGTTGAAAAAATGCTTTGACAATTTCAATAATGTCTTGAGTAATTCCCACAATTCCATCAGACACATCTTTACCTTGATCGCGCTGATCGAGTTTGTGTCCAGCTATTGCGCCAAAAGCAGTAATGGTTAATCCCAAAGCTGCTCCCAATGGCGCTAAAAATGGGCCTAAAAATGGTATTGAATTTATTAACATTGCCACAGCAGCACCTACAGCAGCACCGATACCAGCACCGACGACTAAATTAGGATGTGCTTTGACAAATTCTATGATTTGAATCAGAATAATTTTGCCTACTGCTAAAACTTTGTTACCGGCTTTTGTCGTGTAGGTAGCCAGCTCATGCAGCCGGATCGTGACTTCATGCGGCAAGTCGGTATCATTTAACCACACATACAAATCGCTGCTACTCATTGAATCAGCATTGACTTGCCAGAGAGCCATTTTTAAATTAGCTTGAGGTAGGGATAATGCACTAGACATAGTTTTTTATCCTATTGTAAATTACAAAATTTTTACGAACATTTCACGAGGCGAAAAGCCCCTAAACATCGCTCACCGATGCGGCCACATTTTGAGCAACTTTTTTAACCGCTGGAGTAACGGATGTAGCCACATTTTGAGCAACTTTTTTAACCGTTAGGGATGCACAGTGCCATCTGGCATAATTGCGCCCGTCAGATTTACATTTTTAAAATCCTTCATGTTGCCTAAGTTAGAGCTTGTGAGATTTGCCTTCTTAAAACTAGCACCATCAACCATTTCATTTGTCAAACTTTGCCAGATAACCAGTGATAAGTCAGCATCATCTAAAATTGCTTTTGTCAACTTTATCTGACTTCCTAGCCGAGCATCCTTAAAGTTAACACCACTTAAATCAGCTTCCGAAAAATCGGAACTCTCAATATTTGAACCACTTAAATCTGCACCTTTTAAATTAGCGCGGATCAAGGTAACTGGCCCATAAAATCTAGCTTTGCTTAAGTTAGCCTTGCTCAAATTAACGCCATCAAAATTAGTAGGGCCTATTTGAGCCGCACTTAGGTTAGCACCGCTGAGGTTAGCTCCTGTTAAAATTGTATTTTCACCGAGCGTGGCACCCTCTAAATTAGCACCCGCCAGGTTAGCATTTTTCAGGTTAGCACCGTTAAGGAAAACTCCTTTAAGATCCGCACCTTGAAGGTCACAAGCTGGACATACACCTGTTTGCTTTAAACGCTCAACAGATTGACTTACAGATAAAGAAGATGGCGTAGCTGTTGGAGATGGAGATGCAGTCGCATTCGGAGATGGCGTAGCTGTTGGAGATGGAGATGCAGTCGCATTCGGAGAAGGAGTTTCTGGTACTAAAACCGAAGCCGTTGGCGATGGCGTTGGTGTTTCCGCAACCAAAGGTGTTGGAGAGGGAGTTTCTGATAGTGCAACTGAAGGAGTTGGAGACGGTGAAGTCGTAACTTCTGACTTCCTTGTCACTACTAAAGCTGCAATCACTAGAATTCCTACAAAAATAATCCCCGACCCCAATACTATCGCTAACGGAAAAGTACGCTTTCCAGAGTTCTTGTCATTTTGCTCGTTCATATAACAATTACTCAGTAGATATTAATTTTTAGGTTTTACTCATTGCTTCAATGCCCCTTCTTAAGAAGTTTTACTTTAATTTTTATGTCGTGTCAAGTAGGAGAATGTCACAATTTGCCAGGAGTTAATAAAATTAGCTAGCGGTTAAAAGTCATATTGTGCCCTCCTTCGTCAGAAAAAGTCAGAAAAAGTCTGATAGAATAGATAAAACCTCCTACACCTACCCAATCAATGGATGTTCAAGAACTCTTAAAGTTTGCGGATGGCTTGGTGTTCACTAAGACCGGCAAACACCTAGACGATCTGCAACAGGCAGTAGTACGGGGAACTTGGCAAGGTAAAAGATACTCCGAAATTTCCAAAGAGGTTCATTGTACTGAACGCCATGTCAGAAATGTTGCCTCAAAGTTATGGCAAACTTTTTCAGAAATATTAGATGAAGATGTAATGAAATCAAATTTGCGCTCCACAATAGAGAGGTATGAAATTTCTCAATCTTCTAATTTTATAAACTTTAACCTTGTACAAAACAAAGGTAGCATCAACGTTTGCACAGAAAACTCACATCCTCCAAAAACTCCACAAAACTCACCCCCAACAGAAACCTCGAATCAAGACGAAACTCAACAGAAACCGCGACTTGATTTAAGAGATGCACCAGAGATCAAAACCTTCTACAACTACCCCAACTCACCCCTCACCGCCCTCGAAAATGCGATCGCACACCAAAACTGCCGCCTCCTCACCATCACAGGCATGACAGGCACCGGCAAAAGTGCGATCGCCCGTAACCTCATCCCCCAAATTCAAACTCAATTCGATCGCATCATCTGGCGCAGTCTCCGCACCTCTCCACCCCTCGAAACAACCCTCAAAACCCTCATTCAATTTCTCTCAAATCAACCAGAAATCAACCTCCCCGCCAACACCGATGCTCAATTATCAATCCTAATAGAAACATTGCGCGACAATCGCTGTCTCATTATCCTAGATGACGTGCAGCAAATTCTCAGCATCGGGCAACTTGCAGGACATTATAAACCCGGATATGAAAATTACGGAACCCTATTTAAACTCATCGGCGAAATTCCCCACAACAGTTGCTTAATCCTCAATAGTTGGGAACCCCCCTCAGACATCCTCACATTCACCGACGATAATTCAGCAGTATGTTTATTGCAGTTAACTGGTTTAGGTGAAGCCGCAACAGAAATTCTTAGAGAAAAAGGTTTATTGGATGAAGAATACTGGCCAGAATTGATTGAGCTTTATCAAGGCAATCCCCTCTGGTTAAAATTAGTGGCTCAAACTATTAACAACTTATTTAGCGGTAGAGTATCTCAATATTTAAGTTATCAATCAGTATTTTTAAGCGATGAATTGACGCCGATATTGCAGCAGCACTATCAGCGCTTGTCGGAAATAGAAAAACAGGCGATCGCGCAACTTAGTAATGAAATCGAACCTGTTTCGTTTACCCAATTCCTGGCAAAATGTCAAGGTTCGCAGGGCGAATTATTCAAAGCAATTCAATCTTTAGCAAGACGGGGAATGATCGAAAAATTGAGCTGTGAAACTGAAACGGTTTTCACGATTCCACCTGTGTTAAAACAGTTAAAATGATTGCAGAATAACTACCTCCTTCATTAATCGGCGGTTGAAACCGCTACTACACAAACAAAGTCCGCCTTCGCGGACTAAGAAATAAGAGGGATATTTCACCATAACTGGATATTAAATATCGAGCTAAATGAGAGAAAACCACGATCGCAAGTCCTACCAAACCTAAACAAATGCTCACCTTCGATCGATTCATCATGCAACTTCCAGATGAAGACGGACGCTATGAACTTGTTAATGGAGAAATTGTCAAAATCTTACCAACAATCAGACTGCACGAAAATATAGCTGATTTTATTGAAAATACGTTCTACGACGAAGTAAAACGACTCAACCTTAATTACAGAATATCTGGCAGAATTGTAGTCAGGACTTTCACCTCAAATAATCAAGAACAAGGCCGCCATCCTGATGTTACAGTAGTAGACAAAACCCTCTGGGAATCGCAGCCCTTCGCCCCCTCAGCGCTAACTGAACCACCACAATTAGTGGTAGAAGTTATCTCGACAAATTGGGAAGATGATTATATCGACAAGCTGGATGAATATCAGCGGCTGGGAATTTCTGAATATTGGATTGTCGATTATTTAGCTTTGGGAAGCAGAAACTATTTGGGAAACCCGAAAGAACCGACTGTTTTTGTTTACCTACTTGATGAAAATGGGGTTTATCAAATGACTGCTTACCGAGGAACTGAGCGAATTATATCCCGAACTTTTCCAGAATTAGCATTGACAGCAGAGCAAGTGTTGGATGTATGATCTCAAATCCAGCTTGAATATTGGTTGATCTCAAAGAAACCCGGTTTCTCAGGAAATTCTGGTTGGGTGACGAGAAATCTGTAAAGAAACCGGGTTTCTGACCCCGCGCGCGGAGCTTCCGATTAAACTAAACTACGATCGCATCGCGGCCTTTTGTTCAGCCTTCAAATCGCGGTTGCTAGCAGCAGCTAACTCCGCATCCAACAGCGTCTTACCAGTCGCAGCCAAATACACATCATCCAAACTCGGCCGAGATTGAGCAATCCCAAAAGTAGGCAATCCCGCATCTTTTAAAGCTTGCTGAATTGTCACCAGCGCGTCGCTCTGCGGCGTTACTACTAAATTTAGAGAATTTCCTTGGGCGGTATTGACAATCACTTCCTGCACAAAAGAGAGCGATTCCATCAGAGTTTTGGCTGTTTCCGCTTCTGCGATCGGCGAAAACTCCCGAATCCGCAAAGTCACCCGATCGCCCCCAACCCGATTTTTCAACTCCTCTGGCGTCCCCTCAGCAATCACCGTACCCTTGTCAATAATCGCCACGCGATCGGCTAAAGCATCCACCTCTTCGAGATAGTGACTGGTAATCAAAACCGTCGTACCCTCATCCCGCAAGCGACGCAGGAAATCCCAAACCACCACCCGACTTTCAATATCTAGCCCGACAGTCGGTTCGTCCAACACCAAAACATCCGGCTGGTGAAGCAATCCAGCCGCCAAATCGAGGCGCTTGCGAATACCGCCGGAATAAGTGCCCGTCTTTTTATGTTCCCACTCCTCCAAACCCAGGAGTTTCACCATTTCGTCAATCCGCCCTTTAATCGTCTTGCGGGGTAAATGGTAAAGCGCCGCTTGCAATTGCAGGAGTTCGCGCCCCGTCAACACCTTATCGAGAGCAACTTCTTGGGCGACATAGCCCAGTCTTTGTCTGGCAATTCTCGGCTGACTGATAGCAGAAATGCCCGACACTTCAATCCGTCCGCTGTCTGGCGCGCTCAAAGTGCAAAGTACCCGCAGGGTTGTGGTTTTGCCAGCACCGTTGGGGCCTAGCAAACCAAATATTTCCCCCGGTTCTACCTTGAAGGAAACATCTTTAACGGCTTCTACATTGCCGTAGCGTTTCTGAAGATTTTCAATTAAAACGGCGGGAGCCATATTATTTTAGGGATGAACTGGTTGTTAATATTTTGACACTTCCTGGCTCAAATTGCCCGAATGTTTGGTTGGGGAATGCGAATGGCTTGTAGGTGCGGGTTTTACCAACCATCTGCGCCTAAAACCAATAATCTCGTAAACCCGCCCTCACCCAACGCTAAATCCGGGGGTCTGTTTATCGGATACCACGTTTTTTTATTTCTCTACGATCGAATTTCTTAGCAAAAAAGATGAGTCTTGAGTTAACTCTAACTTTTGGGTTAGCAACTCAAAACTCATCTTTTTTTCAACAAGTAGAGATGCACCCGAAACCTGTTATTTTATAATTACCTCTACCTTTAGGCTGATGTCGATCGCGATTTTAATAATCAGCCATCGTTTCAAAACACATCAAGCTATCTAACGCATAATTTCACCCACAGAAATGCCACATCTCAAAATTTTTAACGGGCAATTTCTACTTTTAACTTCCCTAAAGAGAGTTGGCTGTCGCGTTTTTAATCGATAATTTTCACCCAACCGCGACGCACGTTGTACAGCAGTCGATTGATGATTGCATACTCATCGTCATTCAGCGTTCTTTCTAAGAGTGCGGATCTGAGTTGTCTCCGGTCGTGGCGAGTTACGACGCTGGAGAACATGACTTGACCAAATAACTCTTCGAGTGTCATTTGGGAGACTGACATGATAAACCTCCTAGTTGATTGAGACAGATAAAATTTTCACAGGCTGATGATAATTCTATTATCTTCTGTGCGATCGACTTCAAAGGCGATCGAAAACATTGACATGGTGTGATTTTTGCGCTAGAAATCTGTGACGGAGACTGTGACGCCAAGTGACTTGGATCTTTGAAATTTGTGATGGTTGTCACTTGGTTGAAGGAAGAAGAGGGAGAAAGGCGATCGAGGGCGATCGGCACATCTAAGCTTCGCCGATCGCCCGCCATTCCTTCCTAACCGCTTCTCAAGGTTTTTTTTTAACTAATTGAGGCATCGATCGATCGTCGCCACAACCGACTCGGCCAACTCTTTCAGCGCGTAACCGCCCTCCAAACCAAAGGCGATGCGGCGGGTGATTTGCAGACAGTATCCGGTGAAAGTACCGAAATCTGACGGCGCTAGAGTCATACTCGCCAGCGGATCGGACGCAGTAGCGTCGTAACCGGCGCTGACAATCAACAAATCCGGTTGAAAATTTGACAAAAACGGTACAACTTGAGATTCAAAAGCGCTCAGGTATTCAGCTATGCCGCCGCCCGGATACAGGGGAATGTTCAGCACGTTGTCGTAGCTGCCGCGTTCGTCGGCATCTCCGGTTCCCGGATAGCACGGAGATTGGTGCAGGGAACAGTAGGCAATTTGTCGGCAGTTTTCCACCAAAGCTTGAGTGCCGTTGCCGTGGTGTACGTCCCAGTCGAGGACGGCGACACGGTTGATTCCCGGCTGTTCCAGGGCGTAGTGAGCGGCGATCGCAGCGTTGGAAAACAAGCAAAAACCCATCGCCCGATCGCTCTCAGCATGGTGTCCCGGCGGCCTCGCCAGCACAAACGCCGGTTCGTTTCTTGCCAGCACTCGATCGACCCCATCGAGCCAAGCACTCGCCGCCAGCAGCGCTACGTCGTAACTTTCCGCAGAAATCGGCGTGTCACCGTCGAGGTAGCCGCCTCCCCGACGAGCCAAATGTTCGACTTCTTTGATGTATCTTGGCGCGTGAACTTTTTTGATCGCCGAGAACAGTTCTGGTTCGCGCTGCGCTACTGGCGTGGGTAGTAGCCACTCAATTCGATCGGCCCAGGGAGCAGCTAAGAGAGCATTGGCGATCGCCGTTAAACGTTCTGGTCGCTCAGGGTGAAGCATTCCAGTCTTGTGCAGCAAGAAATCTTCGGAGTAGATGACGGGTAGCATCAGCAGATTTTATATTTTATATTTTAGATTTTAGATGGTCGATCGATTTTAGATTTTAGATTAAATAATTGGAGAATTCAAGCACCCATTTTCTTTTTTGTCTGCCCGCCAAAAATCTTTAGCAATGCCTTCTGCTGTCTGCCTAAAACAAACTTTCTAGGTTTCCCCAATTGATGACTAAATCACCAACTACCAAATTACCAATTGTGGTTGTTTCGTGCATTAATTTTTCTGGCGACTTTTCGCTAAATTTCAAGACAAATTGTGATATAATTTGAGGAGTAATTTGCAATATTTGGCAGCTCTACTGAACCCAAATGGATTTTATCGCATTTTTGGGATTTATGGCGGTCAAATTTAAAGTTTTAACGGAGTTTTTTAACCTATGAGTATCTCTGAGTCGCGGATAATCCCGACGGATCTGGGTAATGAGATGTCCCGATCGTACTTGGAATACGCCATGAGCGTAATTGTCGGTCGGGCGCTACCAGATGCCAGGGACGGTCTCAAGCCCGTTCACCGACGCATTCTCTACGCCATGAACGAATTGGGCTTGACACCCGATCGACCTTTCCGCAAATGCGCCCGCGTCGTCGGGGAGGTGCTGGGTAAGTATCACCCGCACGGAGATACAGCGGTTTACGACGCCCTGGTGCGGATGGCTCAGGATTTCTCCATGCGGGAACGCCTAATCAACGGTCACGGTAATTTCGGGTCAGTAGACAACGACCCCGCCGCAGCCATGCGGTACACCGAGTGTCGCCTCACCTCGCTGACTCACGACGCCCTGCTACGCGACATCGACTCCGAAACAGTTGATTTCGGCGACAACTTCGACGGTTCCCAGCAAGAACCCCTGGTACTCCCAGCCCGCATCCCCCAAATTTTACTCAACGGTTCCTCCGGGATTGCCGTGGGGATGGCAACCAACATTCCGCCCCACAATTTGGGCGAAATAATCGACGGTTTCTTAGCCCTAATCCACAATCCAGGAATTACCGACCTGGAATTGATGCAGTACATCCCCGGCCCAGACTTTCCCACCGGTGGGCAAATTCTCGGCAGAGGCGGCATTCGCGATGCTTACACCACCGGTCGCGGTTCGATTACCATGCGTGGAGTCGCCGGCATCGAAACCATCGAACATCCCGGCCGTCCCGACAAAGAAGCAATTATTATCACCGAATTGCCTTACCAAACAAACAAGGCAGCATTAATTGAGAAAATTGCCGAACTGGTAAACGACAAAAGATTAGATGGAATTTCCGACATTCGCGACGAAAGCGATAGAGACGGAATGCGGATCGTGATCGAACTAAAGCGCGACGCCTATCCCCGCGTCGTCCTCAATAATCTCTACAAACAAACACCCCTCCAAGCCAACTTTGGAGCCAATATGTTAGCGCTAGTAAACGGGGAACCCCAACTACTGACGCTCTCTCAATTTCTGAATGTCTTCCTAGACTTCCGCATTGAGACAATTACTCGCCGGACTCAATACGAACTCCGAAAAGCAGAAGAACGCGACCATCTTTTGCAAGGCTTATTGATTGCCCTAGACAACTTAGATGCAATTATTCACCTAATTCGTGCCGCTGCCGACTCCGCCGCAGCGAAACAGGAATTGATCGATAATTACGGTCTTTCCGAACAGCAATCTGACGCAATTTTGCAAATGCAACTGCGGCGTTTGACAGCATTAGAAGCGCAAAAAATTCAGCAAGAACACGAAGAACTGCGGACTAAAATTGCCGATTTGGAAGATATCTTAGCGCGTCGGGAACGTATCTTAGAAATCGCCGAAGTCGAAGCAGTCGAAATCAAAACCAAAATCGCTACTCCCAGGCGCAGCGTCATTGAACACGCCGAAGGAGAAATCGATGAAAGAGATTTAATTGCCAACGAACAAGCAATTATTCTGATCACAGAGCAAGGCTACATCAAGCGGATGCCGGTCAGCACTTTCGAGGCCCAAAGTCGCGCTACTCGCGGCAAAGCAGGCGCGAAAATGAAAGAAGACGATGGAGTAGAACATTTCCTTTCTTGTTGCGATCATGATAGCGTTCTGTTCTTCAGCGACAGGGGCGTAGTTTACTCTGTCAAAGCTTATCAAATCCCCGTCTGTTCCCGGACGGCTCGCGGTACTCCCGTGGTACAACTGCTACCGATTCCTATAGAAGAAAAAATCACTTCTATGGTGTCAGTCACAGAATTTACCAGCGAAGAATACTTGGTGATGCTGACTCGCGGCGGCTACATTAAGAAAACGGCGCTTTCAGCTTTTGGCAACATCCGCACTAACGGATTAATCGCGATTTCTCTAGAAGAAGGCGATCAATTGCGCTGGGTGCGGAGAGCAAAAGTTGGTGACAGCATCATCATCGGTACGCGCCAAGGTATGGCAATTCATTTCCGCACCAATCACGAACAGTTGCGCCCTGTTGGCCGCGCGACGCGGGGTGTAAAATCAATGAAATTGCGATCGGGCGATGAACTGATCAGCATGGATATTTTGCCGAGTTCAATTGTTGCAGAAATTGCTGAATTGGAAACGGGCGACTCGGAATTTGAGGGTGCTGAAGTTGCTCTATTAGAAACCGAAGACTCGGAATTTGAAGGAGCAGAAATTGCTGAATTGGCAACTGACGATGTGGAATTGGAAGACGAAGAATTAGAACTGGAAGCTGAGGAAATTGAAGGCGAAGATGCCGAAGAAATCCCCGCAGCTAACAGCGAAGTTCCTAGCGTTTTGGTCATCACCACCAACGGTTATGGTAAGCGGGTTCCTGTTTCTCAATTCCGCCTGCAAAGACGGGCGGGTAAGGGATTGACGGCTACTAAATTCAAGTCGAAAAAGGGCAAGGATCAGGTAGCTGCGCTGCGAATTGTCAACGAAGATGACGAATTGATGATTATTACCAACCGAGGTATTATTATTCGTCAGGCTGTGAGTGCAATTTCCACGCAATCCCGGACTGCAACTGGCGTACGGGTGCAGCGGTTGGACGAGGATGATTCGATCGTAGCTGTGGCTTTGGTGCCGGCTGCGGGTGAAGAGTCGATCGAAGAATTGGAATCTTCGGAATCTGAGGAATCGGTAGAAGCGGTAGAAGAGTAAAGGTTAATAGTTTGTAGGGTGCGCACTGCGCACCTTACTGCTGAATGGTAAAAGTGCGATCGGCTATTCCCAGTTTCTGCATCCAAAACAGGTCAATATTTAATACTAATTCTGAAAAAATACCTGTAGGGACACGGCATTGCCCTTCTTCGTGTCAACTTAACGTCAAACCCAGTCACAAACTGCTGTTTGACAATTAAGGCCAGATCCCCCCTAGCCCCCCTTAAGAAGGGGGGGACAGGAGTCTTCTCAAAGTCCCCCTTCTTAAGCTATGCCTTATAAGGATCTTTCTTAACAATCCTGAAAGCTTTGTAAATCAAGGCTTTTGGGAGTAATCACGACACAAGCCTTGACAATTTAACAACCTTGTTTATTGAAAATAGCTGGCATTTATTGAGAATTGGCGATCGAGGAATAAGGGTTTGATAGCCTCGATCGCGATCGCTCTCAAATGTTAAGAAAGATGTTTATAACGCATAGCTTCTTAAGGGGGATTTAGGGGGATCTAGACTTAGGGAAAAACGAGATTTATCAAGGGTTTCAGGCTTAAGTTGACACTCCTTGGGTATTGCCGTGTCCTTAATACGATCGTTGACAATCGATCCGATAATTGCTATAGCATAATAGAATCAAAAAGTTAATAGCAAAAGTCTGTAAAAATGCCTTATTTAATAGCAGCGAACGACATCAAAGCACTCATCGCTAAAATTTCCCAAGCTAAAATCCTGTGGGTTGACACAGAAATAGCAGACTATAAATCCAACCCCAAATTATCTCTAATTCAGGTGTTAGCTGACTCCACCGATTCGACGGGAGATACTACTTTTCTACTAGATGTCTTGGATAAACCTGAATTGGCAAAAGATTTCATCAGTCAAATCATGGTAAATCCAGATATTGAAAAGGTCTTGCATAACGCCAGCTATGACATCAGATTTCTGGGTAATGATGACGCTCAAAATGTCACTTGCACATTGAAAATGGCGAGGAAAATTCCAGCTTACATTCTACCATTACCCAACCGACAGCTCAAAACTTTAATAGAAACACTTTGCGGCATTGCTTATGTAGATAAAACAGAACAAAGCGGCGATTGGGCAAAGCGTCCCCTGACCCAAAAGCAGCTAGAATATGCCAAGATGGACGCGGTTTATTTAGTTCAAGTACATCGCCGCCTGCGAGAAATTCTTGCCCAATGTTACCCTGAACCCGCAGCAGAAAACTTGACAGCATTGGGTGAAAAATATCAGGAAATAGAATCTCAGTGGAAGCCGCTAGATGTAGAATTTGCTGAAGTCAAAGAGCGATTTAAAGCAGGGATGATGGCCCAAAAGCTCAAAGATAGTTCTTATTTTGAGCTTTCCAGTTCTATAACGATGAAAGTTGATTTTATCACGCTGGCAAGACTGGCACAAACTGAGGGAATTGAGTTAAATTTTCCGGTGACGCTGACTAAAGAAATTCAAAAACAGTTAGGAGAAATAATCGCAGATCCATCTTTGGAAGTTGAGGATATTGCTAGTTGGCGGTTGAATTCCAATGTACAGCAGCGCCGGAAATCTACTAAGAAAGTTGCGCCGGAACCGGCTACCGAGGATTTAACAGCATTGGGGGAAAGATACAAACAAATTTTGCCTGAATGGAAGTTGCTGGATTCTGAAGTTGAGCATCTGAAAGAGCGCATTAAAAAAGCAATGTTGGTACAAAATAAGGGAAATACTCCCCATTTTAAGTTATCTAGTTCCTCGATTTTGAAGGTAGATTTTGCTAGCTTGGCAAAACTTGCGTTGTCTGTGGGAGTCGAGTTAGATTTTATGGTGACGTTGACTCAATATATCCAGAAACAATTAAAAGAAACAATTAACAAAATTGATGTGCAAATTGAGTATATTACCAGTTGGCGGATGACGGCTAAGACTGTGGAAGATGAAGATGAGGAAATCCCGTTTTAAGCCACGACTAAGGCCAAGTGTCACACTTAAATCTACTTGTAAGGATTTAGTAGATTACCTGCCTCCTGCCGACACTCCTCAATATAATTTTTTAAAGTAGCTAGGGAGTTCTCAGGTGTTGATTGAAGCCCTGAACCAAAAACATTCTTAATTGCTTTATCACATTCTCGAACAGGAACAATGAGATCCGTAATAGTCTCAAAGCCATCGGCTTCAATATTTCTGAGAACAAGTTGCTCTAAGCACCATAATCTATGATTGAGAGATTCTTGAATGATAGGTAAGTTAACTTTTGCTAAGGCTTTAATGAATCTTTTATCTCCTGTAAAAATCTGAGCAGATTTATCTTTTTGGATAAGTTTGATAGCATGACTTGTGAGAATTGCCTCACCTTTATCGATATTTTCAATACTGGATAACTGGATAAAAATTTCTTGGTCAATATCCGATTCCAGTATGTTCGGTAAATTCTTAGTAAGGTAAAGAACTTGTTTATAATTAATAACAGGATCTTCTGTTTTTCGACTCAGACCTCCTTCAAATTTTTTCCAATCGTTTTCAAATTTATATTTTGCCGTCTCTAGGATATTAACTTGCTCATAACTAGCATCAAATAATTGAATAGTCTTATCGAATAGCTGGAATGTAGCAAGCTTTTTGATGATGTCATTATCGATGCAATAGATACAAGCAGACAAAGCTATTCTCCTAAAATTTGGTCTAAGTAATCAGCATTATCGTCACTTAATTCATCCCAATTTAGATGCTGCTCTAAGAATTTGTTAATAGTCTTTTGTCCTTCTTTAGCAGGATTGATTAAATTTACGCATTTCAAAGACAATGGAAAATAGTCTTTATTATACCAGCCATAATTTAAAGCTAATGCACATGGATCAATAGTTGAGTTATTTTGAACAAGTTGAATAATTGTATTCTTTAGAGCTTGTGCATTGTTAAAATTTTTCTGGCAGAGAGAGTTATCAAAACTGTTGACTAGCAGTTTAACTGCAAACTGATTACTATCTCTTTCTTCTCGATCGTCAGAGTCTGGCTTAATATCATCATCAATCAAAATACCTTCTTTAATATGACCAAGGGCGAGATGACCCAGTTCATGGGCAAGATCGAATGCTAGACATACGGGTTGTGTCTTACCACTACTCAAGACAATCACGGGATGCTCGGCTTGCCATTGGATCATGCCTCTAATTTTGCGGGTATTTTTAGGGTAATTCTTAAAATAGACAACAGCGATACCATGTTCCCAACAGTAATCGAGCAAGCTGTACAAAGTGACTTGAGGATGTTTGGCAACAATCTCTGATCGGACTTGATGAGGGTCAGATGGGATGGGTTTAAATTCGAGCTTTATAGTATCAGCGACCACTTCCGCAACCCGTGAGGCAAGTTGATGAGCAACATCAGGTACGTCTGCTTTATCCTGTTGATGGTACTTGAACTTGGTATGGAGTAAGGGCTTAAATTGAGGGTTCTGATTTTCGGCTAAAAGACTTTTGAGGTCTAGGTGCAGACGTTGGGCAATATGACCAGCGCCCTCTAGGACGGCGACGGGTTTATTGTCTAATTCTTCATTCCACCAACTGGGCAAACCTTTTTCTTGAACGAAACGTTTTGGGAAACCGATCGCCGAGAGTTTTTTATAGAGAACAGACATTGATAATGTTTGTGTCATTGGCTTGCCCTCCGTATGAGAATTTGCATAATATCATTGTAACCTAATTGCAGATAATTTAGCTACTATTTTTTAGAGAGCGTGGATATCTATCATACCATAGGATAAATTTTCTTTCGCAAAAACAACACCAAAGGAAAGTTACGAACCCGAAGAATTTCCATCATAGAAGATTTGCGATCGCTCCTTTCGTCTTGGCAACCTAACACTTGTCCCATCTACCTATTTCCTGGTCGCCACCGCTGCGCCTTTGCGGTTCATTTCAATTCGCCATATTTGAGCAAGGTGGGCAAATAATGCCCACCCTAATTCCTATTTCCCTACGGTGAAATACTCGTTTTTAGCGTAGACGCTAATAATGCAATCGCCGACTTCAAAAAATATCCCCTCTTGCTCATCTTTAGAAAATTGCAAGTTGCCATATTTAGAATTAATTTCCTCAGCAGTCGCCGCTTTTGCCTCCATTTCGTCGGGGATAAGTCCGGTAGAACCGATGTAGAAGACTAGCGGCGAAACTTTTTCGCTGTACAGTTTTTCGGCGTAGGTTTCCAGCCGCTGATTCGCACTAGCTAAAGCCGCTATAAACTCGTCTCGCTTGACATCTTTTTCTTGCCATTTTGCCTGCAAAAGTCTCAGCAAACTGTCTGCGCTAACTTTGGCTAAGGTAGCGCTAACAATTCCGTTATCCTCCAACCCCAGAAAGTCATCGAAAATCAGTTTCATCAAGTCGTCAACTTTGGTGATTTTGGTTCGAGATGAAACTGTTTTGTGTGCGAAGACGACAGGCTCATCTAAGGTGATGTCAAATGTCGGTTTTGCTAGCTTTTCGCCGGTGTTTTTGTGGTAAACTTCGTAAAGGCGATCGAGAAATTTGTTGGCTGAGTGCAATTTGCCGAAGTTGAGGATGTTTTTGCTGCCGATGTCGATTTTGTAGCTGACTCGCGAATCTACTGTACCATTGGCGATCGCACTTTTTAAATCTGTGTATTCCGTCGTCGTCGGAAAGTTGATATAAAGGCTTTTCGACAGATAATGCTGTTTCAACTCTTCCAATTGTTCCGCTGTGTAAGCCTCGGATTCTTCCTTCAAATGAGCCGAGATTAGGCTGGAGAGAATCTTAATTTCTGCAAGTTCCTCAAACACTCCGTCAAGGCTGCCGTAACGCCCGTCAAAAGGCACTAGCGGCAAACTATCTAAGTTAATATCGTACTCTAAATGGAAGTCGAATGCTCCAGCAGGCGAACCGTCTTTTTCAATTACACCGCATTTTTTGAGCAAATCAAAGACTGCTTTGCTACTGATTTTGATCCTGAGCGACTTAATATTAACTTCGCCGTCGCTGACCATCGTATAATTGTTAAAGGTATTGATATCTGTTACCAGAATTCCCGCCACTTCTGCGATTAAAGTTTCATCCTCAACTTTTAGTAGCTTAACTTTCCGGGTAATCAGCATATTGATGGTGGCGGTATTTTGATTGATGGCAAATGAGCCCATGCGTACGTATTCGCCACCATCTAAGAATTCAGTTTTCAGCGAAGGCTTGATAAGGTTGCCGTTTTCGTCTCGCTTCCCTTCTATTCGCTTCAAACCTTTTCGCTGATAGTTTTCTTGTAAGTGTTTCAAGTTGATGATGATGCTGTTGCTGTTTTCCTCGAATATCTCGATTAACTCTAGCAAGGAAATTTTGTCGCTGACTTTTACCCGATCGCCAATTTCATGATCTTTCAACACATCCGGCGCAAAGACAGCCTGTTCCAAATCTTCCGTAAACTCGGCTATTTGGGCATTTGTCAAGGCTTTAGCGTGTTTTTCGGTCAAAGTAGCATCGAAGGTACTCGCCAGCGCATACTTAGCCGTATTTAAATTGCCATCAGCGAGGTTAGCTTTCGCAAAAGCAAACACCGACTCATCAGTTTGAGCAACGGGAACATCTAGTTTGTCATACTCATGTTTGGCGACTTCCTGATATTTGTAAAACAATCCCGCATCGTCTGCTTTCAGCCCGCAGATTTTCAGCGTACTTGATGAACCGCTGATTTTCTTGCCGCTTTTGGAAACAAAAACTTGATAATCGTATTCCTTGATTAACGGTTCTTCCAACGGCGGCGCCACGGAACTGCCTAACAGTTTGGTGCTGTCGTAAAGAGCATCATAAACCATTTTGACTTCGCCAGCGCGGATGCAATGTCCTGATAATGTGTTGGCGATTTTGGAGAGCAGTTTGAAGTCAGCAGAGGCATAGGATATCGTGTTGGCAAACACATCCATCTCTTTGAGTTCTTCGCAAATCTGCCCTAATTTTGTAGCTTCGGAATTGGGACTCGGATCGTTGGCATAACCGTCGGTGTGCAAATTTATCGCTGTTACTTCTCCCGCTTTCACGAGAGATTTAGCGAGTTTCATCGACTGGGATATGCAGGTACTGCCAGCGGTTTGGATTTTTTTAATCTCTGTGATGTATTGAGATTCAAACTTCATCACTTCTTGAATGGGAATTCGCTGGAAGTGACAAATTACGTCCCCACTGTCAGCATAGGAAATTAGGCTGACAATGAGCTGGTAATTATTGTATTCGTCTAATGTCAAAAGCTTGATCAGGGTTTCTTTTAGCGGTTTTAAGTCAGAATACATTGAGCCGGAACGATCGATGATGATGATGCTGTGAGCGATCGACTTTTCGGGGATATCACCGGGCTTTCTTTCGAGATTTGTACGATCGACTAAATAGTATGCCTTTTCGTTTCCGGCAAAATTGTAAAGGGTAAATTTGGTGCGAGTACAGTCGGCTACTTGGCTGCTGGAACTTTTGACCTGAGATGATTGTTTTGCTTGCCGTGGCATAGTTTTCACCTGTGTTGACTTTCTATTCAACTTTAATTATTACACGTGCTTCGGTCGGCGTCAAGGCCTGTTGCGAAAATTATCTGCTAGGCTGAATAAGTATTTATGACTAGAGTTCTCAGATTTTTGAAAGACTTATATTTCTGAGTAGAAACTAATTTTATGATGGTCGATCTACGGGAGATGACAATATATTATATTTGGTCAATTACCAATAAAAATTGTTCGTAGTCAGGACTTTAGTCCTCAAATTTAGAATAGGACTAAAGTCCTAATACCAATTTTTTATGAGGCTGCATAGAATTTCGATCCCCCCTAACCCCCCTTAATAAGGGGGGGACAAGATTCTTCTCAAAGTCC
>ENA-OBIO01000030-OBIO01000030.1-metagenomes-genome-assembly--contig:-NODE-30-length-86099-cov-28.6946_pt1 | contig 86099 bp, 73 predicted proteins | sample MGYA00153383_OBIO01 | MGnify analysis MGYA00153383 | reverse complement strand
CTGTGTCAAATTCGACAGTTTGCCCACAGCTTCGGGAATTTCTGTAATCTGATTGTAACTGAGGTAAAGCTCTGTCAAATTCAACAGTTTGCCCACAGCTTCGGGAATTTCTGTAATCTGATTGTTACTGAGGTCAAGCTGTGTCAAATTCGACAGTTTGCCCACAGCTTCGGGAATTTCTGTAATCTGATTGCTACTGAGGTCAAGCTCTGTCAAATTCGACAGTTTGCCCACAGCTTCGGGAATTTCTGTAATCTGATTGCTACTGAGGTCAAGCTCTGTCAAATTCGACAGTTTGCCCACAGCTTCGGGAATTTCTGTAATCTGATTGTCACTGAGGTCAAGCTGTGTCAAATTCGACAGTTTGCCCACAACTTCGGGAATTTCTGTAATCTGATTGTCACTGAGGTTAAGCCATATCAAATTCGACAGTTTGCCCACAACTTCGGGAATTTCTGTAATCTGATTGTAACTGAGGTGAAGCTGTGTCAAATTCGACAGCTTGCCCACAACTTCGGGAATTTCTGTAATCTGATTGCCACCGAGGTAAAGCTCTGTCAAATTCGACAGTTTGCCCACAACTTCGGGAATTTCTGTAATCTGATTGTTACTGAGGTCAAGCTGTGTCAAATTCGACAGTTTGCCAATCTCCGGTGGCAATTCCTCCAACCCCAACCCCGACAAATCCAATTCTGTCTGGTTCTGGGAGGCGACTTGATCGATTAACTGCAACAACTCCTCTCGCGTCATGCCCTTTATCTCTCGCTAATCTTCATTTTATTGTGACAGTATTTTTGGTTTGGTGGGGGGGAATCTGGACACGGCCCAAAAGAGGACACGGCAGTGCCGTTTCCCTACCCCAAAATTATCGTAGGGACACTCCAAAAGCCGTCTCCTGGGCAGCCTACGCCTCACAACCCGTAGAAACCGGGGTTTTTTGAGTTTATACGCCTGTAACGAAGTATGCTCGCAAAAACCCGGTTTCTGGCTTGGGCACCGCAACTATAATAAAAGAGCAGTTAAAAGAGGAAAACCAATGGTGACAAGCCTGAATGTGGACACGGCGCTGCTGCAAGAGGCGATCGAGCTAAAACGAGAAATTACAATCGAAACCCTAGTGGAAATTGCTTTGCGCGAATACATTCAGCGTCGCAAACCACCGAAGGATCTCGAACTTAGCTTTGGAGAATCTCTCTGTGCATTTCGTGAAAAATATCAACTGCACGAACTGGGTTTAAATCCTGATGAAATTTGGGGAGAAATTCGCGATCGAACTTTTGCAGGGCGCGAGGTCATCTTTGAATGACGCTGCGTTATTTACTCGATACTAACATTATCTCCGAGCCTGTTCGTCCTATTCCAAATGCCAATGTGATGACTAAACTAATTGAGGCAAAATCAACTGTGGCGATCGCCTCGATCGTTTGGCACGAAGTTCTGTTAGGCTGTTATCGAATGCCAGATTCTATGCGCCGCCGCGCGATCGAAGCCTATCTTCAGGCAGAAGTGAAAGTAAAATTACCGATTTTGCCCTACACCCAAGAAGCGGCTGAGTGGTTCGCCGCATAGCGAGCAAGACTTATCCCGATCGGTCTTACACCGTCTTATGCTGATGGACAAATTGCAGCGATCGCTAAAGTCAATAATCTGATTCTGATAACACGAAATGTTGCTGATTATGCAAACTTTCAAGATTGGCCGATAGAAAACTGGTTTTCTTAAACTTTATCAACCATAGCATTACCAGCAACGCAGCTTACAACACCTCGATCGTATTCTCAACTTTAAAACTGGTTTCTGACTATCCTTGCGTCCAAAATTGAAAAAAAAAGGAACAATGTATTTTTCCATTGTTCCTTCTTTTGTTATTTCCCAAGCCGTCAATCTACAGCTTGACTTCAATATCTACGCCGGCTGGCAAATCCAATTTCATCAAAGCATCAATTGTTTTTGCAGAAGGCTGATGAATGTCGATAATTCGGCGGTGCGTGCGAGTTTCAAAGTGTTCGCGAGAATCTTTGTCTACGTGGGGCGATCGTAGCAAGCAGTAAATCCGCCGTTTTGTAGGTAGGGGAATCGGGCCGATCGCAGTGGCTGCTGTCCTATTTGCTGTATCTACAATCTTTTCGCAGGATGCGTCTAGAATGCGTCGATCGAAAGCTTTGAGGCGAATACGAATTTTTTGTTGTTGGATAGCTGCCATTTTGGTTTCTTTAATTTTCTAGGTTCAGTTTTTTTGTTGTCTGTTATTTGTTACTTGTTATTTGTTATTTGTTAGTTATTATCGAACATTTAATCAATCACTACTAACCAATCACCAATAACCAATTACCAATAACTACTAACCAATCACTAAATAGCAGAAAAGCCTAATAAAATTTAGGAGCTTTTCTGCTATGCAAGGCTGTTACCGCAATCCTACTTGAGGATTTTGGAAACGACGCCGGCGCCGACGGTGCGGCCGCCTTCGCGGATAGCGAAGCGCATTCCTTGTTCGATCGCGATCGGGTGAATCAGTTCAACAGTCATCTTGATGCGATCGCCAGGCATCACCATTTCAGCTTCAGTACCGTCATCAGCAGTAAATTGCATGATCGTACCAGTTACATCCGTTGTACGGACGTAGAACTGAGGGCGGTAGCCCGAGAAAAAGGGCGTGTGACGGCCGCCTTCTTCCTTCTTAAGGATGTACACTTCAGATTCAAACTGAGTGTGAGGCAAGATACTCTTCGGCTTGGCAATTACCATGCCTCTTTCAATATCCGCCTTTAAAATTCCCCGGAGAAGTAGACCCACGTTGTCGCCAGCCAAGCCTTCTTCCAAGGACTTGGTGAACATTTCCACACCAGTCACCGTAGTGCTGCGAGTGTCCTTAAGCCCAATCACTTCCACGTTTTCGCCAACTTTGACTTTCCCACGTTCAATCCGGCCAGTAGCAACAGTACCCCGACCAGTAATCGAGAATACGTCTTCAACTGCCATCAAGAAGGGCTTATCAATTTCACGTTCTGGCGTGGGGATGTAAGTATCCACTGCTTCCATCAGTGCGTAAATCTTGTCAATCCAGGGATTTTCGCCCTTTATAGTCTTGGGATTAGCAGCCATCGCTTCGAGAGCTTTCAAGCCCGAACCAGTCACGATAGGGATATCATCGCCAGGAAAATCGTAAGAGCTCAGAAGTTCGCGAACTTCCAGTTCCACCAATTCCAAAAGTTCTGCGTCATCTACCATGTCTTCCTTGTTCAAGAAAACAACCAAGCTAGGAACGCCAACTTGCTTAGCTAACAGGATGTGTTCGCGAGTTTGAGGCATAGGGCCATCAGCCGCTGACACTACCAGGATGCCACCGTCCATTTGAGCCGCACCAGTGATCATGTTTTTCACATAGTCAGCGTGTCCGGGACAATCAACGTGGGCATAGTGCCGACCTTTAGTTTCGTACTCAACGTGAGCAGTGTTAATCGTAATACCCCGTGCTTTTTCTTCAGGCGCGGCGTCGATTTCGTCGTACTTCTTACCTTTTGCCTGACCCAATGCTGAAAGAGTCATCGTAATCGCGGCGGTCAAAGTTGTTTTGCCGTGGTCAACGTGACCGATCGTGCCGATGTTTACGTGGGGTTTATTCCGTTCAAATTTTGCGCGTGCCATTCTCGATCTGTTCCTTGTTTTTTTTAGCGATTTTAGACTTGAGATTTTAGATTCTAGATTTTGGATTCAATCCAAAATCCAAAATCTAAAATCTAAAATCATTAGTTCCCTTTGTTCTTAGCGATAATGGCTTCAGCCACATTTCGCGGCACTTCTTCATAATGGCTGAATTCCATTGTGAAGATGCCCCTACCTTGAGTTTTCGAGCGGATGTCAGTAGCATAGCCAAACATTTCTGCTAGTGGAACCTTTACAGAAACTTTGGCAATTCCTTGATCCGTCTCTTGACCCTCGATCTGACCCCGACGCGAGTTGAGGTCGCCGATGACGTTTCCGATGTAGTCTTCGGGAACTTCTACCTCTACTTTCATCATAGGCTCTAGCAGCACTGGAGACGCCTTCATCACAGCTTCTTTAATCGCCATTGAACCGGCGATTTTAAATGCCATTTCTGAGGAGTCTACATCGTGGAAAGACCCGTCTACCATAGTAGCTCTGAGGTCAATCATGGGATATCCTGCTAGAATACCTGATTCGCAGGCTTCTTTCATCCCTTGCGCTGCCGGATTGATGTACTCTTTCGGTACAGTACCACCGACAATTTTGGAGACAAATTCAAAGCCGGTTCCCTCTTCACCGGGTTCTAGTTCGATCACGACGTGACCGTACTGACCTTTACCCCCGCTTTGGCGGATAAATTTACCTTCGGCGCGGACGGCTTTGCGAATGGTTTCGCGGTAGGCTACTTGCGGCTGACCGACGTTGGCTTCTACTTTGAATTCGCGCAGCATCCTGTCTACCAAAATTTCCAAGTGCAGTTCGCCCATGCCGGCGATGACTGTCTGGTTGGTTTCTGGGTCAACGTTGACTCGGAAGGTGGGGTCTTCTTCCGAGAGGGACTGGAGGGCTTTGGAGAGCTTCTCCATGTCTTGTTTGGTTTTGGGTTCCACCGCCACCGAGATGACTGGTTCTGGAATAAACAGGGACTCCAGAATCACTTCCGAGCCTTCTTCACAGATGGTGTCACCGGTGAAGGTGTCTTTCAGACCCAAGGCTGCTCCCAAGTCTCCGGCGCGGAGTTCTTCTACGTCTATCCGATCGTCCGCTTTGAGTACAATTAGGCGAGAAACCCGCTCTTTTTTGTCTTTGGTGGAGTTGAGGACGTAGCTACCTTTTTTGAGGACGCCGGAGTAAACGCGGACGAAGGTCAGGCGACCGTAGGGGTCTGCCATGATTTTGAATGCCAGAGCTGACAGCGGGGCGTTGTCGTCGGCAAAGCGCTCTGCTGTCTCGCCGTTGGGCAGGAGTCCTTGAATTGGCGGAACTTCCAAGGGCGACGGCAGATAGTCGATGACTGCATCCAATAACAACTGAACGCCTTTGTTTTTGAATGCCGAACCGCATAGCATGGGGACGATCGTACCTGCGACAGTACCGTGACGTAGGGCCAAGCGGATTTCGTCTTCCGTTAGTTCTACACCTTCAAGGTATTTCGCGGTCAGGGCGTCGCTGGTTTCTGCTACGGATTCGATCAGCTTGGTGCGATATTCCGCAGCTAGCTCTTTGACTTCATCGGGGATTTCTATTTCCTCGATATCCGTGCCGATGTTGTTCTTGTAGATATAGGCTTTCATTTGCACTAGGTCTACAATTCCCCGGAAGTTTTCTTCACTGCCGATCGGAATTTGGATGGGTACGGCGTTCGCTCTCATCCGATCACAAATTTGAGCATGAACCTTGTAGAAGTTCGCGCCCATCCGATCCATTTTGTTGAGAAACACGATCCGTGGTACTTTGTACCGATCGGCTTGTCGCCAAACTGTTTCCGATTGTGGTTGCACTCCACCTACCGAGCAGAATACTGCGATCACTCCGTCAAGCACTCGCATGGAGCGTTCTACTTCGATCGTGAAGTCTACGTGTCCGGGAGTGTCAATGATGTTGATTTTGTGATCTTTCCAAGTGGTGGTGATAGCGGCAGCAGTAATCGTAATTCCCCGCTCTCGCTCTTGCGCCATCGTGTCCATAATTGTTGTTCCATCGTGCACTTCACCCATTTTGTGAACCATGCCTGAATAGAACAGAATTCTTTCTGTTGTTGTTGTTTTGCCCGCATCAATGTGGGCGGCGATGCCGATGTTGCGAGTTTTTTCTAGCGGGACGATACGTACCACAGCTACCTCCTTGGAGTTTGTGTTGCTATAATACAACTATACTACATAAAGACTTTGTTTGCCGTCGCTACCGGCTTTAAACATAAGTATATGGAGCGTATTGTTACATTTTAATATTTTTTGCAAGATTTGTTCACAAAAATATTAAGGATGTGGCATGAGAAAAGTGCTTGAGTTTTGAGTTTTAAGAAAGGCAGTTTTCGATCGGCCCCATCGGCAGTGCTGCCAGTCGCAATGCAATCTCAATACTCAAAACTTAAACTTTGAAATACTCACCTGTGCTTTTATACCACAGGCTTGCTCAATTCGACCTAGATTCGAGCTGGCAATTAGTAACGGTAGTGAGCAAAAGCCTTGTTAGCTTCTGCCATACGGTGTGTTTCTTCGCGCTTACGAATTGCACTACCTGTTTCGTTAGCTGCATCCATCAGTTCGTTAGCCAGCTTGGCAGCCATTGAGCGGCCGGTGCGAGCACGAGCAAATCTGATCAGCCAGCGAAGGGCGAGAGTAGTTCCGCGATCGGAACGCACTTCCATAGGCACTTGGTAGGTGGCACCACCTACTCGGCGAGCTTTGACTTCTACCAGGGGTGTAGCGTTTTTGACTGCTTTTTCAAACAAGTCTAACGGTTCGGCTCCTGTTCGTTCTTGGATGGTTTTGAGGGCATCGTAAACAATGCTGGAAGCAACGGATTTTTTACCGTGCTGCATAATCCGTCTCACCATCATGCTGACCAACCGACTGTTGTAGGTTGGATCGGGGGGGACTGGACGTTTTTGAATAACTGTGCGGCGAGACATAGTTCTATTTGGGATTTTTGATTTTGAATGATTGAATTTAGGGTTTTGGGCTCAGATATAGTCGATCGATGACGATCGAATTTAGTTTTGCTTTTAAACCCCTCAAAGATGCGAGTTACGTCTTATTTCTTCGCTGCTTTAGGACGCTTCGCCCCGTATTTGGAACGACCTTGCTTGCGGTCTTTCACCCCGGCGGTGTCTAATGTACCGCGAATGATGTGGTATCTAACTCCAGGTAAATCTTTTACCCGACCGCCCCGAATCATTACTACCGAATGTTCTTGCAAGTTGTGACCAATGCCTGGGATGTAGGCTGTCACTTCAAAACCAGATGTCAGCCGTACCCGAGCCACCTTCCGCAGCGCCGAGTTGGGTTTTTTCGGGGTGGTCGTGTACACTCTGGTGCAAACTCCGCGGCGCTGGGGGCAACTCTTGAGAGCTGGCGATTTGGTTTTTTTCTGCGTTTGTTCCCGTGCTGAACGGATGAGTTGCTGAATAGTGGGCATGAGTTACGGCATTTCTAGCTTTTTGCTGAATATAGTGATTTGGCGGCATCCGCACTGAAAGTCCCTTCCCCTCTGGGGGGGACGGGATGAATGAAAAAAATTATGGGTAAGTGAGGATACCAGACTCTATATTATACACGACTCGACTTTTTTTGGCAAGACATTTGCACGGCGGGCGATCAAACTTCCTTGCTCGAAGAGAGTTGGGACTTGCGACCACAACAGGCGAATGATATGTGACATACTGTAATCTGAACTAAACTGCGATCGTGACCGCAATGGTATCCAAAATTGATGACGATCGATATTTTGGTCTAATCACCATTTTCCCGAGACGCGTCTCAACTCCAGCCTGCGATCGCATCACAGTCTCAGGCCGATCAATATCACATAAAGTTATTTAAAATTGCCCGATAATCAGAAATATACATTAAGTTTACCGCAGATGAGAACCACAGCTTATATTCCTGAATATACAATTTCCGAACTTTACTTGAACATTTGGAAATCCGGTAAGATCGATCGGACTGTGTTCCACAAAATTCAATACGAAATTAATTCTCAGAGTTTAAGAAGTTCAGACGATCAAAAAATTGTCAGCAGGGTGCTCTATGCAGTGCGACGGGGATGGCTATCAGTCATGGACTAAGTTTAAGTTGATTCGGAGTGTTAAAATTACCGCAAAAGGTAAGAACAAACAACGTTTTTTAGTGAATCAGGTTTGAGTATCCAGTAAAATCCTCATCTCTAAAATAGAGAGATTTAGAATAAATTAACCGCTCTAAAAAGGCAACAATAAGGTAAAAGGACAGGGTATGTTTAATTCTACGGAACTGCTGATCGAGGCTTTCATTGAACAACTAGAAAACGGTTACAGTCGCACTTACGGAGGCTACAAATCAGACTATGCCGACATTATTGCCTGGGTGGGGGCAATGGCATTAGAAAACATCGCCAGCAGCGACGCTCTGTATCACAATGTAGAACACGCGATTTGTATTACTTTAGTTGGCCAAGAAATCTTGCGGGGAAAACACATTCGTAAAGGCGGAGTATCCTGCGAAAATTGGCTGCACTTCATCATATCCTTGCTGTGCCAAGACATCGGATATGTCAAAGGAGTTTGTCGGCAAGACCAACCAGCAGAAGGATTGTATGCGACGGGAAAAGATGGCATGAAAATTGTACTTTCTCCCGGTACAACAGCAGCCAGTCTAGCTCCTTACCGAGTGGACAGAGCTAAACTTTTCATTGATGAACGATTTGGAAATCATAAGCTAATCAATGCTGAGATAATTAAGCAGAACATAGAACAGACTCGTTTCTCGGTGCTTGACGGCAACACTGATGAAGATGCCGTCAATTATTCTAGTTTGGTTCGCGGTGCTGACTTGATAGGTCAGCTCAGCAACCCGCAATATTTACAGAAAATTGGTGCTCTATTTTACGAGTTGGAAGAAAGCGGTGCTACTAAAGTTTTGGGCTACCGACATCCGGGCGACTTACTGCAAAGCTACTCTAAGTTTTATTGGAGCGGCATTTATCCGCACATCAACGAATCCCTCGGCTACTTACAGTTGACCCAGGAAGGCAAACAGATTGTTGCTAGTTTGTATGCTAATGTATTTCGGATGGAACATCAACGTTGCGATTCTGAAGTTGCTTGATTGCCAAGGGCGGGAACTATTGATATCAATTCCGGTTGTACCGTCAGTGATTGTTAACAGTTAACTGTTTGAACAATACCGATGCAACCGGAAACTATATGACACGGTCCCTACAGCATTTCCAGGTCTATTTCTGAATGGTATTGAGGATATAACCAATTGCTGGGTACCAAAGAAGGCCATCCCTCCCGCAGAGCTTCAAAACAAACAGCGCGCACAGTTAACTGACAATCCAGCAATTCTACACCAGCTTTTTCAACTTGCTTTTTGCTAATTTTCAAAATCGATTCATCGCTCAACTCAAAAGTCTTGTGACACTGAATGCAAACCAGTTGATGATGGTGCAATTCCGGCAAATTTAGCTTGTAATGTTTATGTCCTTCAGCTAATTCTAGTTCACGCGAAATTCTAATTCTGGCTAACAAATGTAGAGTTATATAAGTAGATAAGCTGTTTTTTTCTCCTTGATTTTGTAAAGTTTTATATAACTCTTCTGCACTCAAATGATTGCCTTGCCACAGATTTTGAAAGACGGTTAAAATAGTTTCTCACTGGGAAGTCAGGCGACAGCCCCTCTGGTTTAGTTCGACTTTGAGTGAATTAGCGTTGTATAAATTCATATTCGTGAAGGAAGAAGGATTTAGTTATCTAGGAGAGGAGGAGGGTAGGCACGGGCACTACCCCTATAAATTGTTCGGAATTCATAATTGAGGGCTATAGGCCCTTGCCCCTGTTGCTAAAGGTGTAGCTGGAGGATTAATTGTCGGTATTTTTGTGTAAGGTTTGTGAAGCTTAGAGCAATGTTGCTGACAAGAATTGGCAAAGTAAGTCTTCGGTTCAAAGTCAGTACAGCCGATCGCATCTTCAGTACAAGCGATACAGGGCCGTACAGTACACTTAAGGCGGTAGTCATTAGTAAAAAACTCGCAATCCGAACACCGAACTTGATGCAGTCGCTGAATTTTATAGAATCCTTCTCGCAGCGCTACCGAAATACTCCACAAAAACAGAACCATCAGAGTCCCGATACAGAAACAGCAAATAAAAACAGTCATAGAGTGATTTTCTCAACAGTATGTACAAATCCCGAACTCAGCCAACTTAAGCAAGAAATTTGAACTTTGTTTCTTGCTTCAATTGGATTCAGATTCTATTTCGATAGCTGATTAGGTGTATGACACCAATCTGAAAGTATGGATAGGTAAGCTGTCGCTTATCTAAATTAGATTTTTAGGGCGGGATCTCCCGCCCACCCGACAAGACTTTCAATAAAAATTACTATACAAATTAGATGCACGCCAGCTTATCGACACTTCCTTTGGGTATATTTCAAATCAAAAGCCTGAGAACATTTGCTCTCAGGCTTTTTTAGCTAGATTTTTAATTGGTTGTTGCATCTTGCATCTGGCGTGCTAGTTCAAGCAGATGATTTGCTTTCCTCGGCTACTTGCTCGTTGCTGGGTAATTCTAGACAATAGCCAGCCCCGTATACGGTTTTGATGTACCGAGGATGGCGGGGATCGGGTTCCATCTTGGTTCTTAGGTGTCTGATGTGTACGCGAATGGTTTCGATGTCGTCGTCGGGGTCGTAACCCCAGACTTCTTTGAGAATTTCGCTGGGAGAGACTGTCTGACCGTGGCGCTGGAGCAAGCAGTGTAGCAACTCGAACTCTAGGTGAGTCAGTTTGACTGTCCGAACGTACCAAACAGCTTCAAACCTTTCGGGGACAAGGGTCAGCGGGCCGTAATTCAGGATTTCAGAGTGTTTGGCTGCTTGGGGGATGCGGTCTGTGCGCCTCAGCAAGGCTCGCACTCGCGCTAGCATTTCTTCTAGTTCAAAGGGTTTGGTCAGGTAGTCGTCGGCGCCGGAGTTGAAGCCTTCTACTTTGTCTTGAGTTTGACTTAAGGCTGTCAACATCAAGACGGGAATGTCTGAGGTGCGATCGTCGCGCCGCAAACGCTGACATACGGTGAATCCGTCTACTCTAGGCAGCATCAGGTCTAGCATGATCAGGTCGGGGAGCATTTGTATGGCTAGTGCCTGACCTTTGATGCCGTCTTCAGCCTGGGTGACTTCGTAGCCAGCCATTTCTAGGTTGATGGCTACGAGTTCCGCGATCGCCGCGTCATCATCAATCACAAGTATCCGAGGCATCATTATCTCACCGCTAACCAGATGGGGCAGGCTACAGCCTTCTGGGGGTTCCAGGCAACTTTAACGAACAATTTACTAATTTTAAGCTTCATTAAGGATTATCAGATTGATTAAGAACTTTTTGAGCTATGTAAATATTCTTGTAGTAATTATAAGTGCTAAGGGTATTGTTGGGAAAGAATTTAACCCAAAAAATAGAAATTTGATTAGAAGAATTAAAAAAAAATGGTTTTTTGAAGTTTAGCTCTTGCTTTTTTCAACTCTTGACTGTATAATTAGATAATGGGAGTGCGACTATTTATAAGTATAAATAGTCACACTCCCATTATTTAATTGTATGATACAAATACCAAAAAGTCAATCCCCAGACCTGGAAAAATTGGGTGATTTTTTTTATTTGTGGGTAAAAATTTACGATCGCCCTTGAAGTAAATAAGCGATAAAATCAACTGTGGCGAAAATTATGGAGAGTTATATCAAATCCGTTAACATCGGAATTATTATTACCCGAGATTAGGAAACGGCACGTGCCGTTTCCCTACAATTAATCTGGCGTAGGGAGACGGCACGTGCCGTCTCCGACCTATCATGTATGAGTGTAGCCGGAATTGACATTATCTGGCTGACTCTCTAGCAGGCTGAGTATTTTTGCTGGCAACATTTGACTTGCCACCTAATTTTTGGAAATAAAGACTGCCGACAGTAACTAAGAATATAGCATAAGCGATCGCCTGGATGAGATAAATTCGATCTCTGTATCCAAATAGTGCTTTGAGAAGGATACCTGGAAATTGGCGATCGGGCAAAATTGCCGCTGCATCCCAGACCATCGGGCCTAAAATACAGGAGTGAAGTTGTGCAGTGCGATCGAAATAAACACAAATCGCAGCATAATTGCTATCCGTCTGGGACAAAATGGCGGCGGCGGCGTCAAAATGTTTGAGTGCAGAGACTGCTAAACCGGCGACGATTAGCAGCAACAAAATCCCCATAAATTTGAAAAACTGGCGGATATCAATTTTGACACCCCATTTAAAAATTAGGGAACCAATTATTGCAGCTCCAAGCAAACCGGCCACAGCACCCAAAGCCGGAGTTAAACCTTGTTGAAATTGAGCGCTGACAAATATAACTGTTTCAAAACCTTCGCGAAGTACAGCGATAAAAATTAAGCCGAATACGCCCCAGCCAGCCTTAGTATTTTCTTTTAAAGCTGCGGTGACAGCGCCTTCAACTTCAGTCTTGAGGAAGCGGGCTTGCTGAGTCATCCAAATTAGCATCCAGCTTAGCATTGCGATCGCAAAAATTCCCAGACAACCTTCGAGTAATTGCTTGATTACTGGTGCGTAAGGCTGATTTGATGTTGAGAGTGCGTGGAGTAACTGATTGAATAATCCACCTACAAAAGCGCTAGCAGCAATGCCGGCTGCTACTCCTGCATAAACCCAAGAATTGAGGTGAGTTTGCTCTGCTTTTTTTAAGCAAGCTAGGACTATTCCGACGACTAAGGCTGCTTCTACGCCTTCGCGGAGGGTAATTACAAAAGTTGGGATCGCTTCAGTAAAGTTCATTTATGGGAATGGGGAATGGGGAATGGGGAATGGGGAATGGGGAATGGGGAATGGGGAATTGGGCATTGGATGGAAAAGGGAAAAGGTTTAATTTTTCATTCCTTCTTCCTTCTTCCTTCTTCCTTCTTCCTTCGACTAAATCAACTATAATCCCGCAGCATTTTTTTGAGTTCAACTTGGTGCAATTCTTCTTGTCCAATTAAAGTGCGGGCGTATTCTTCGAGATAAACGCTGGAGTCTGTGACGACTTCAAGTAAAGATTTATACTTTTTGAGGGCTTTTTTCTCGTGGTTAAGGCTTTCTTCCAACAAGTCTCTTATCGAATGTTTGTAGGTTTCTTCGATGGGAGCAATTTTCTGGCTGGGATGTCCATCTAAACCTGTCAAAATTTCTCCGGCTTGTTGGGCGTGGAGTAGGGATTCAGTTGCTTGTGCTTGAAAAAACTGCACGATGGGAATTCGGTTTGGCCCTGTCACCATGAGTGCATAGTGGGTGTAGCGCACGACTCCTGCTAGTTCCCATTCCATGATGGTGCATAGCAGTTCCTGGGTTTTTTTCTCGTCGAGTTCTTTCATTTGTTGTAGAAGTAGAATACTTTACAGAGTGTTACTTATAATATCACATTTAAGTTCAAAAGCAAAAGTAAGGTGCATAGCGTGGACCTTACTAGATAAATATTGTATGTCAGTTATGGATTAAATTCTAAGGTTCCAGTAGGAGTACATACTACTATGAACTTTGCGACTTTTGCTGCTGTGCTGCTGGTGGTTTCGGTAGATTTAAGCAATATCTAATTGTAGTGTTTTGATGTTCTTGATAATATTGGCCGCGCGGAAAAGACCGATCGCCACAAAATACCGCTAAAACGACATTACTAGCAATAAAATTCGGCTTCTTATTAGTTTTTAGAGCACCCAAAACTTTTGCCTTTACCGCTTACTAGGCATTTCTGCCATTTTTTGATCGAGCAAGTAATGCAACTAATTCTCAAAAAGCGATAATAAGGGACGTTATTGAATTTTAGTCTTTTGTTAATTTTATTTTAAGATTTGTCTCAAAGCTTGATTCTTCAGGGATTTTATTGCCCAGGCGATCGCAAATTATTGATAATACTTAGCAAAAAGCCCAAAATATATGGCTTCTGAAAACAAAATCGGCAAAAATCCCCCCGTGGGGGATTGTAAAGTTTTGTAAAAAAGAGTTGACTAAAGAATTGGGAGTTGTCATGTTTTGGAGATATCGATGCACATACCTGATGGTTTTCTTTCACCGCCCGTAGCAATTGCCACGGGCATAGCAAGCGCAGCAGTAATCGCCGTTGCCCTAAATCGAACTCGCGAAAGCCTTGGGCTAAGACAAGCTCCAGTCATGGGTTTAACCACGGCTTTCGTGTTTGCCGCCCAGATGATTAACTTTCCCGTAGCTGGTGGCACCAGCGGGCACTTGTTAGGAGGGGCACTAGCTTCTGTGGTTTTGGGTAGCCCTTGGGCGGCAACTCTGTCGATGAGTACAGTTTTTATAATTCAGAGCGTTTTATTTGCGGATGGGGGGATCACCGCACTGGGAGCGAATATTTTTAATATGGGGCTAGTCGGAATTTGGACAGGCTGGTGGCTGTTGCAGCCATTACAGCGACTTTTGGGAGGTTCCAGAAATCGTTTGCCACTAGCTGCGGGGATTGCAGCCGCCCTCAGCGTTGTGGCTGCTTCGATTTGCTGTGCGATCGAACTCGCAATTTCTGGTACAGTACCGCTGAATATTGCATTATCGGCAATGGTAGGCATTCATATTTTAATTGGCATTGGGGAAGGGCTAATTACAGGCGGTGTTTTAACTTATCTTGTGAAAGTGCGACCGGATTTGTTACCAGGAGAACAGCCACAATTGCAGAAATGGCTTGCGCCAGTAATTGGGGTATTATTAATTAGCGGCGTGCTTTCGCTGTTCGCTTCAAGTTGGCCTGACGGGCTAGATTCAGTAGCGGAAAAATTCGCTTTTAAAGATAAAGAAGTTGCTGCGATCGAGAATCCCTCTCCTTTAGCAAATTACAAAGTTAAAGCATTAGGAGAACAACCTATAGGTACTAGCATTGCGGGAGTTTTAGGCTCTGCTATCTGTTTCGGTGCGGCTTTTGGGATTGCTCAGTTGGTAAAACCTAAAGATGCTTAAATTATCGATACCTTTTCGACTGCGACTGTCTCTCACAATTGTGATTGGGATTGGTTTTATGAAGACAGGCGCTTGGCTGTGGCTAGGTATTTATGGGGCGATCGCACTTTTGTGGTCATTTTGGCTGAGAGCACCGCTGCGAACCCTGCTACAACTGTTAGGAGCAGAGTTAATTTTTCTGTCATTGTTAGCATTGCCACAAGGTTGGGAACGTGCGAGTTTTTTGTTGCTGCGTTCCCTAATTTGTCTGTTAATTATGAACAGTTTTCTGCTAACTTTGCCGCCGCACAGTTTTGGGATAGCGCTGAAAGGATTACCCTTGCCAGCAGGTTTACAAGAGATTGTACTCTTAGCGGGACAATACTTAGAAATCTTGTTGGCAGAAGTCAATCGCATGAAAAGATCCGCTCAACTGCGAGGGTTGTCGGGTAGCGTGGGATGGCTCAGATATGCCAGTGCTTCGATGATTGGGGCGCTTTATTTGCGTAGTCTCGATCGCGCGGAGAGAGTTCACGCAGCCATGCTAATTCGCGGGTACAAAGGAAGTTTACCCACCGAGTCAAAATCAACACCAAAAGAGCGACTCTGGCTCACAGTGACAATTTTAACCGCAGCCGGATTAACAATAGCTTCTTATGGGAATTGGGCATAGGGCATGGGGCATTAACTGGTTCCCAGGCTCTGCCTGGAAACCGATTTCCAGAGGCTCTGCCTCGCTCTTAGAGCTGCAAAATTAGGAGGCAGAGCCTCCGGATATGCGTTCCCAGGCAGAGCCTGGGAACGAGTAACTTCTCATCCTAAAATCGAGGCAAATTAAAAGTGACACCAACCATCGAAGTACAAAACTTAGTATTCGGATATCCGCAGCAAAAACCAGTATTGCAAGGAATTTCCTTCACCTTACAACCAGGAGAAAAAGTCGCCCTACTTGGTTTAACTGGTGCTGGCAAAAGCACTTTGCTCGAAAATTTAATCGGCTTAAAAATGCCTCAATCTGGTGAAGTTAGAGTGCAGGGAATTAAGCTGGAACAGGCAACTTTATCGAAAGTACGGAGGCAGATCGGATTTTGCTTTCAAGATGCTAACGATCAGCTTTTTATGCCGACTATTTTAGAGGATGTGATGTTCGGGCCGCGCAATTATGGGGTGTCGCCGGAAGTTGCGCGCGATCGAGCTTTAAGCCTATTAGACGAATTCGGTTTGGTAGAATTTGCCAACCGTTCGGCCCACGAGCTTTCGGGGGGTCAAAGAAGGTTGGCAGCGCTAGCGGCGATTCTAGCACTAGAGCCGGCAATTTTAATCTTAGATGAGCCGACAAATGGACTAGATCCGTCGTGGCGGAGGCATTTGGCTAAGGTTTTGTCGCAATTGCCGATCGAGGTAATTTTGATTGCTTCCCACGACTTGAATTGGATTGGGAAAACGACTCAAAGGGCGTTAATTTTGGCTGATGGTCAGATTCGGGTGGATGAACAAACTCAAGAATTGCTCAAAGATCGATCGACTCTTGAGCATTACAATTTGCCGCCCGATTGGTAATTAAGTAGAAGGAAGAAGGAAGAAGGAAGAGTGCTTATATGCAAGCTTTATTGCCATCTGTATCTTACGTTTAATTAGATGGATTTACTTATCAATTCCGGTAGCATCGGAATTATTAGCCGAAATTAGGACACGGCAGTGCCGTTTCCCTACAATATTATTTTGGGTAGGGAAACGGCACTGCCGTGTCCTCTTTTAATTATATCGGGAATTTTTGGACGGCTTCATTATACAAATGAATAGCTAAATCGCGCAGAATTTCTTCACTTTCAAAGGCAGTTCCCAGCTTTTGTTTAGTCGTCTCAACGCACATTTTCATCAACTCGGCGGAATTTTCGATGTGAAGTGCGATCGCCCTTTGCTTCTGCTCAAAACTGACCTCGACCTCGATTCCCGGAAGGGTTTCGACGGATTGACAATTTGCAGATTTAGCTAAATTATCAGCGGTTTTTGCCTGCTTTTTCCTTTGGATTTCCTGGGAAAAACCAGAAGAAATTATCCCCGCAGGGAGAGCAAAAAGTCCGATCCCCAAAAATGCTAATATCGATCCTAAAAATTTGCCCAAAGGAGTAATGGGATAAATATCGCCGTAACCAACAGTAGTTAAAGTTATAACTGCCCACCACATAGCATCGGGGATGCTCCCAAAAGCATAAGGATGAGCTTCTGATTCCAGAAAATACATGAGAGTAGATGCAAAAATTAGTATGATAAGAACAGCAAAAGCAGTAGCTATTAATTCGTCTTTCTTCGCGCATAATACAGTGCCTAGACTTTTCATAGATTCAGAATATCTGCTCATTTTTATCAACCGTAATAAGCGCAAAAGGCTAACTAAATTAACAAAAATTAAATCGGGAAATAGAAATAACAAGTAAAAAGGTAAAATCGAAAGAAAATCGATAATACTTAGCGGTGTAAGAGCGTATTTAAGTCTTCCCCAAAATGGGTGTTTGTATTTGGTAGTGACGGTACAGGCCCACAGCCTCAGAATATATTCTACTGTGAAGACTAAAGAAGAAATAAGTTCGATATCTTCAAAAAGGGGTTTGTATGCTGAGGAAAAGCTTGAGGAAGTGGAAGCAATAAAAGCTGTGATATTTAAAAAAATTAACCACGTAATAATTCGATCTTCGAAGCTATAGAAATTAGTGCTGTCTGAGAGTCTTAAAACTCTGTAGATGATTATTTTGAGTTGTTTGAACATTTGGCTCTCTCTAGGGTGATTGCCGATATACGATCGCTGTTGAGTCTAGTTTAAGAAATTTAATTAAAAAAAGTAAGGTTTGGAGTTAAACTGGGAAGAATTTTCAACTATTACTGGATTTGTAGCAGGCAAAAATCATGAAGGTAGCCGTATTCAGTACCAAATCTTACGATCGCACATTTCTGGAAGCAGCCAATGTCGGCGGTCAACATGAGTTAGTTTTTTTTGAACCGCGTCTGAACCTGGAAACCAGTGTTTTGGCTGCTGGATTTCCGGCGGTCTGCGTCTTCGTTAATGACTGCTTGGACGCAAAAACGCTGCGGGCGATCGCCGAAAAAGGCGTCCGCTTGCTGGCCCTGCGATCGACCGGATTCAATCACGTCGATTTAACAGCAGCTAACGATTTAGACTTAACTCTCCTCCGAGTTCCCGCTTATTCTCCCTACGCCGTCGCCGAACACGCAGTCGCTCTGATTTTGTCCCTCAACCGCAGCATTCACCGCGCCTACAACCGCGTCCGTGAAGGCAATTTCGCCTTAGACGGCTTGTTGGGTTTTGACCTCCACGGGAAAACGGTGGGAATTGTCGGGACTGGTAGAATTGGCGCAATTACTGCCAAAATTTTGCACGGATTCGGGTGTCGCCTACTGGGATACGATGTTTCCGAAAACGCGGATTGCGAAGCGTTGGGCCTAGAATACGTCTCGCTGCGGGAACTATTCGCCGCCTCGGATATTGTCAGCCTCCACTGTCCGCTGATACCGGAAACTTATCATTTGATCGGTACAGAGGCGATCGAGCAAATGAAACCGGGGATGATGCTGATCAATACCAGCCGCGGTCAGTTGATTGACACTAAAGCTGTTACCAAAGCACTGAAGTCTGGTAAAATTGGCTACCTCGGCTTAGATGTGTACGAACAAGAGACGGATCTGTTTTTTGAGGATTTGTCAAATCAGGTGATTCAAGACGACGTATTTCAGCGCTTGCTGACTTTTCCCAACGTCCTGATTACCGGACATCAAGCTTTCTTCACCGAGGAAGCTTTGCAAAATATCGCCGAAACCACGATCGCCAATATCACGGATTTTGAACAAGGGCGCACTTGTCCTAATCAAATCTACCTCGATCGATTTTAAAAATGAGTCAAAAGAGCGATCCGGCAGCGAGGGTAATTGTTTAGAATCAATTTATATCGTTATTTTTCATTGCAATTGGTGAAGCTCTGCCTTAATCTCATCAATTAGTCCCGACAGCGCTAATGCTGTACTAATTGTCGGACAATTCTACTAGAAGCAACTCAAGGCCTGCAATTTTACTTGACAACGGAGGAAGTATCCCATGATCCAAGCTAACTTTTCGGATGACACGCAAACAATAACTGAAGTCATCACAATAGACCTAGTGACTGACAAACCTGGAGTCATGACTGCTGTGACAACCACAGAGACACCGACAGAGCAGTTCCAAGATATTAAGAACCAAGTTGTAACCATTCTGTCGGAACTTCCGGCCTATGTCTCCAATTTTTTTGCTAACTACCAAAAACCCCTCATAACTGTTGGTTTAATTCTGGCAGGCGGTATTAGTGTTAAGGTACTGCTGGGAGTTTTAGGTGCTCTTAATGATGTGCCTTTGGTAGCTCCAGTTTTTGAATTGATTGGCATGGGATATACCGGTTGGTTTGTTTACCGCTATCTACTTAAGGCTTCTAACCGCCAAGAGCTGTTAACGGAAGTTGATGCTTTTAAAGAACAAGTTGTGGGTCAAGATTCTTAGAGGAAGTCATTAGACCTCTTGCAAAAATAATTAGGACGGGCTCTCCGGCCCATCCCACAAAAAAAAATAAATCTTGTGGGATGGGCCGGAGAGCCCGTCGCATGAATTGATGAAAAGGATTTTTGCAAGAGGTCTATTGGTTATTGGTTATTTGCTATTTAAGCTGTTCTGCATTTAAATTGTATGTTGAAAAATAATCAAACTCTTGTGGGGTGGGCGTCCCGCCCGCTCTGAATATACAATTTAAATGTGCGACAGCTTATTGGTTATTTGTGAGTGTCTATCAATAATCGATAACACATAACCAGCAACCAATGCCCAATGTCCGCTCTTAATTCGGATGGCAAACTTGTTGCAGAGTGGCGGTAAAGTCGGGGTAGGAAATGGCAGCGGCTTCGGCCCGGTGAATGTTAGTAGTACCTGTGGCATTCAGGGCTGCGATCGCCAAACTCATCGCTATTCTGTGGTCAGTGTAGCTGTCAACATCCGCGCCGGTTAAAGGAGTTCCCCCGGTAATTTCTAAACCGTCGGGTAACTCGGTAATTTTGGCTCCCATGCGGTTGAGTTCGGCAGCAGTCACAGCGAGCCGATCGCTCTCTTTGACTCGCAACTCGGCCGCATCTCGAATTATTGTATTACCGGACGCAAATGTCGCGGCTACTGCCAAAATCGGGATTTCGTCAATCAGTCGGGGAATTAAGTCGCCAGCAATGGTGCATCCCCGCAATTGGCCGGAACTCCTGACCAAAATATCGGCGACTGGTTCTCCCGCCGCCTCTCGCTGATTTTGTAGTTGAATGTCGGCGCCCATCATTTCCAAAGCTTCCAAAATACCTGTGCGAGTTGGGTTAACTCCGACATTTTCGACTACGAGCTCGGAACCTGGAACGATCGCCCCAGCCACCAGCCAAAACGCCGCCGAACTGATATCCCCCGGTACGATGACATTCTGCCCTTGCAGTTGCGCCCCGCCACTGATGGTAACGCTGCAAGTTTCGCGATCGACGCTCAATTTTGCTCCAAACGCTCGCAGCATCCGCTCGCTGTGATCCCGCGACAAAGCGGGTTCTGTGACTGTAGTTTCTCCTTCCGCCATCAAACCTGCCAGTAAAATGCAAGATTTGATTTGAGCCGAGGCGATCGGAGAATGGTAGTGAATCCCTTTTAACTGCTGTCCGAGTATCGCTAAAGGAGCTAAAGAATTGCCGTTTCTGCCCCAAATTTGCGCTCCCATTTGTTGCAGCGGTTTAATGACGCGCGACATGGGGCGCGATCGCAAAGAACTATCACCCGTCACCGCATAAAAACGCCCCGGATGAGACGCTAAAATTCCCAACATCAACCGCATCGTCGTGCCAGAATTACCCGCGTCCAAGACTTCGATAGGCTCCTCTAATTGACCAATTCCGACACCTCGGACTGTGACCCGTTCGGCGTTGAGTTCAGAAATTTTGGCTCCCATCAGCGAGAAACATTTAGCTGTGCTGCGGGGGTCTTCTCCTAACAATAGCCCTTCAATTGTAGTTTCACCGCTGGCGATCGCGCCCAACATCAAAGCTCGGTGAGAAATCGACTTATCGCCAGGAACCCGAATCCTCCCGACTAGCGACAACCCCGAGGCAGGTTTTTGAATTGTTAAAGTTTGACTTTCGCCAATTTTTGTAGTAGTGATAATGTCAGTTGGCATTGAGATAAACTGGGATGGGACAGCGTTAGCTATCCTACCTTTTTCCCAGTCCTAAGTCATATCAATTCTGGTAACATCGTCAGGTGATGGTTGACTGTTGACTGTTTACTGTTGACTGTTTGAACAATACCGATGCAACCGGAAACGATATCAGTCGTTTTTTGTGAGGCCGGCACTTTCCAGCCTTATCACATACCTCATCTATCTGAGAAATGCTACAACTGCACGGATTTCACCTTAATTTCACAAATACTATCCGTGTATTTGCCCAGATTTCATGTCGTGCTCTCAGTTATCGAGCAGATGATTGACTTTTGAGTGAACAATTTTATATTTGCGATTGGGAATTGTAGATTTTTCATTTTTTTAAGCAAAAGCTCCGGAATTTGGAACCCAGCTAATATAAAATCTAAAGTCTAAAATCTCAAATCTCAAACCGCCCGATCCACAATAACTCCTACACTTTTATTTATGCTGACACATCACCGCAAGCCTGTAAGTTTATCACTGGTATCCACAGATTTACCTTTATGGTCATTCGTTGAAACCGCTGGTACGATTTATCAAAAAGACCGCGATCGCTTTCACTTATTGTTGCACGAACCAGCCATCCTCGATCGCCAATTTTCCGACGAATCAGCCGAGCAAGTTGCTATCTTACCAACAACCACAAAACCCCGGTTGCTCTGGCTAGAAGTTTCGCCCTATCGAGTAGTTATGACCATGCAAGGAAACGGCAAATACAGTTACCGCCACTGCTGGGAACGAGGAATGTACGGGCTAAGCCGTTATTGGCTTCAGGGCGACTCGCTGGCGACTCCCGAACAGTTGCGGCTCCGCAACTTCACCCGCAACTTAACACTAACAGGAAAGCCGGAACCAGATCGTATGCAGTTAGAATACGAGTTGTGGTCGGAGAAAGTCCAACTCGGTCGCTATATTTTAAATCTAGAAATTCATCACTAAATTTGGTAATTGGGAATGGGTAATTGGGGGATAATCCCAAAATCATTCATCCAAGTTTGCGAATTTGACTAACTACAGATTCATATGAAAAAAAAACAAAATCTATCTGCGGTGAAGCAAAGGAAAATTTAAGGTAATATCTTGGACGGGGCGGGTTTACGAGATTTCTCGTTTTTATTACAGATATTGGCGAGGGTATCTCCTACGGGAATAACGGTCGATCGAGCGGACAGAATATGACACCATTGCACCACACATCCGCCTGTATGTGCGGTGCAAAAAATCCCTATAAAATCGAACTCAACACCGCTTCATTAGCAGAAATCCAATCATAAATATCCTGCAAAGCCGCCTCCGGCCCAATAACAGGCGACCATCCTGTGCGCTCCATCACCCTAGAAGCATCAGTGATAAAAATCGGAATATCCCCCGCGCGTTCCTCCAAAACAGGATGAATCGGAATCGATTTACCCGCAATCTTGCAGCACAAATCAGTTGCTTCAACTAAAGAAAGACTGTTGCTCAAGCCACCACCCACATTCAAAACTTCGCCATCCAATTCAGCAAAATGTTCTAACTGATAATCGATCAATCTCAACAAATCCTCAACGTGTAGCAAGTCCCTAACTTGTTTGCCGCTGCCGCCAAAACCGATATAATTCAGTGACCTTTGAAAATAGTGAGCCGCCACCCACAAACCATAAACTCCCTGATCGACTTTACCCATTTGCCAAGCACCAGTAACTAACCCGCAGCGGTTGATAATTGCCTGCAAATTGTAAGCGGCTCTGTATTCCTCAATCAGCAATTCCGAAGCCAGTTTAGTTGCTCCGTAAAGCGAGCGACAGCCTTTGAGAGGGAAGTCTTCAGAAATGCCTAATTCTGAGATACCGGGTAAAGTTTGATTTGGGGCGATCGCAAATCTTGACTCCAACTCCAATAACTCGATCGACTTAACAGCGGCGATCGGGTAAACCCGACTCGTAGACAAAAACAGCAAACTCGCACCCGTTTGTCTCGCCAACTCCAAAATATTCACAGTACCCAGTAAATTCGTCTGCAAAACGTACTGAGGCGAACTAAAACCAGCCAACACAGAAGGCTCCGCAGCACAATCGATAATGCAGTCAGCGTTGAGCGCCATCGGATCTACATCTGCCGCTGTGCGAATATCCCCGTAAACAAACTGAATCCCGCAACTTTTAAGCCTGGGTAAATTCAATTCCGAACCCCGACGGCGCAGGTTATCCAAACAAATTATGTGCCATTCCGGGTGAATTTTCTTCAAGCCAATTGCCAAACAACTACCAATGAAACCTGCACCGCCAACAATCAAAATTCTTTCAGGCATTCGCGTTACAAAAATTCGTTCGTAGTTAGGACTTTAGTCCTTATTTCAGTGCGGTGATAATCGCCACGAGAAAGATGTTTCTCCAGCCAAACATACAAAACAATAAACAAGTATCGACTGCCCATTTCTTTAATCTTTAGCTTGGAAATACCAGCAGTCCGATTGTACCATCTCAGAGGAATCACATCATAGGAAAAACCTCTAACAATTGCTTTGAGAGGAAGTTCCACAGTCAAATTAAAATGATGGCTCAAAATCGGCTGTACGCCGTCAATTACTTCTCTGCGATAGATTTTAAAAGCATTGGTGACATCGTTGTAGCGCAAACCGAAAATACTTTTGACAAACCAGTTTGCTAAGCGGTTAATTGCTAGCTTGTGAATTGGATAATCAACCACAAAGCCGCCTTTGATAAATCTGGAACCAAAAACGCAATCATATCCTGCTTGTAATTTATGATATCCTGCTACCAAATCCATCGGATCGTCGGAAGCATCGGCCATTACAATTGCCACAGCATCGCCGTCAAATTCCGCTAAACCTCGGCGCACGGCAAATCCGAAACCGCTGGGAGGTTGATTGTTGATGTATCTAACTGTGGGGAAAGTCTCTGATAATTCTTGGCAAATGTCAAGAGTTCGATCGACACTGTTGTCATTCACAATCAGAATTTCGTGCGGAATGCCTTCTAAATCGAGCGTCTGGGCGATCGCCCGCACAGTACCTGCCAAACAGCCCTCCTCGTTGTGAGCTGGTATAATCACAGAAATCTTCACTTCTCATCCTCCACTATTACCCTAGCGCCACCACGCAGCCTGACAAATTGGTTGTCCACAGGATTATACACCCAAGCTTTAATTTCCGTTTGGGCGATCGGCAAATTATGAGCCGACAAATCAACAGCCCACCTCGCATTGTTGTACAACTCAGATTTCAAAGTCTTAGCAATATCGGGACTATCTGAGTTTACATAAGCATTAGCAAAAAAAGATTGTCGATCGCCAAAAGATAGCAGTACAATGTTTGGCTGTTTCAAATTCTCTGGGAAAACAGCCCAACCAGCAGCCTTGACAACAGCATTTTTCTTAACCGTCAAGAATTTATCGCTGATTTGAGGTTGGTCTAAATAACCGTAAACTTTCTCGGGATTAGAAATAAATACTACATTTTTCGCAAACTTTCTCCAACCTATCTTATCAAGAATTAGCGCGCCTTCTCTCACCAACCACGTTTTTTTGCTCAGCACCCTCAAACAACTTTCCGGCGAATCATTGAAAAAATCCGACGGTTCCAAATAGTTAATTAACTGCAAACAATCTTGAGCGCCTTGCTTGTAAACAAGTGCCGATCGCGATTGGGCGATCGCCTGCCCAGAGTTAACAATAATTATCCCAATTAACGTCCCAGCCAACATCCGATAAACAAGTTTGTAGTTGCGATTTGTCGCACTCTTACCTCTCGCAAACAATTGTCCAAGCTGAACCAAAGCAATTAACAGCAAAATCGAATTACTCGTATACCGCGACGATTCGATCGCCTGAATAGCCCCAAATTCAGCCCTGCCAGCGGTAATAAACAAAGCCGATAAAACCGAAAATAAACCTATTGACAGCCAAGGTAAAGCCTCACGATGCTCGCTAATCTTGATTACAAAGTGGACTGCCAAAAACAAAAATATTCCAAATATTAACAAGCCAACCAATGCCGAAATTCCCGACAATCGAACAATTGGCGAACCCAACAAACTCAAAAAATAATCGATTACCACAAGGGGCTTATTCAATAATGAAATAATACTGGTTTTGCGACTGGGATGATAATCAATTGAATAAATAGCACAAGTTGCAAAAAAAAGCAATATCCATAGAATCAATCTTTTTCTTTTTTCTACCACATTTCCTTCTAAAGCCACTACCGCCGGAATTGCTGCTAACCAAGAAAGCAAACCTTGAGCGAGGGAAAAACTCGCAATAAAGCAGAAGACAGCAGCAATAGATATTTTAATATAGGGCAATAATTTGTGATTTGAAAGTAGCGCATAAACCGCAGATACAAAACATAAATTGACTAAAAACCAAGCTAGTTGAAATCCCCACAGCCAGTTTTCATACTGAACCAGGGAACACAGCAAAATACAAGTGAAAATATTAGCTAAATGCCACAAATTATCCCCAGCATTTTTAACCTGCATCGAGGATAAGCTGTACAGGGCGATAAAAGTTAAGACAGCCAAACCGATGCTGAGACACAACTGATAATTAATATTCCATTGGGAAGCAAAAGCCAGAACCGCAATAATAATTTTTGGGAATACAATCCTATGGTTGCTGTGCAAAGCCCAAAAATCGTTAAAATTGATATTTCCAGCAGCTATTTTTTCAAAAAGATTCGCCAACCTCCACTCGTCATCAATGGGAACATTAACGCTAAAATTGGCTACAAATCCGATTAATAAAACAACAGGAATTAGGTATAAACTAAATAAGATAAATTTTTTCATTAATATCAAATCCGGTAGCATCGGAATTGTAAAATCCAGTCATCAGCTTTTCGACTGATATCAAATTCTCTCTTCATCGGAATGATATAAACGGAGGACACTCCGAGATCCCATAGGTGTCAACTTAACGCCAAACCCCTTCAGAGACTACTGTTTGACGATAAAGGCCAGATCCCCCCTAGCCCCCCTTAAGAAGGGGGGGACAAGAGTCTTCTCAAAGTCCCCCTTCTTAAGGGGGATTTAGGGGGATCTAGATTTAGGTAAAAACGAGATTTATCAAGACTTTCAGGCTTAAGTTGACACTAATGGGCAGTGCCGTGTCCCTACAATCGATCGCGGTAGGGAAACGGCACTGCCGTGTCCTCGCTTGTCATTCCGGCGTAGCCGGAATTGATATGACAATCAACAATCAACTGTCAACTGCCTGCCCTGAGCGTAGCCGAAGGGTCAACCGTCAACTATTCGCTACTTAACAGTCTTGAACGTATCCAGTTTGCCAGTGAATCGGTTGATAAACATCTGCAAAACAGTGCGCTTGCCGATATTGATATTAGAGCTTACTGCCATTCCCGACTGCAAGTTAACCTCCTGTTGATTTGGCTTGCCCTTGTTCAAAAGAAACTTTTGATTCTTGAGCTTAATTTTGGTTTTGAAAGCATAGTATTTCCGCAGTTCAGTAGGAGGCTCAGCATCCTTGCTAATCTCTTTCACTTCACCCTCAGCAGTACCAAACTCTAGGGCCGGGAAAGCTTCAACATTTAGATCCACAGGCACGCATTCGTATTTCGTCAGACCCAATTTCTCTCTATTAACTTCCTTCTCAGGACACACGCAGCTTTTACCTACTTCGCAGTCAATCTTTTCTCCATCCAATTGTTTGCCGTGATATTTTTCCAACTTCTCCCGCTTCCGCTTCATACCATCCAAGACGAGAGCCACGTTGCTGTTTTCTAGGTAAACAACTGCTTGCAGACCGTTTTCATCATCCAAAACCTTGAGCAGCTTCTCAGTTTGCTGCGCTTCATAATAAGCCTCTTCGCAGCGTTTGGGACGCGGTTCCCCTGGCTTCAGCACCGAGTTAATAATCGATTGGCAGATCGGATCTTTCGCCATATCCAACTTAGCATTCTCCTTCTTAGAAGGTTTCAAATCGAAGATAACGCCTGATACCGGAGCCTTCAGAATTTGAGTGTCGCGGGTTTGCTGCGCCTTTTCAAGTTGAGCATTGATGTCTGATAGCTTTTTCAGGTTGTCCACCTTGAAGCGACTAAGCTGAGAATCGCTGCTGGCAATTTGTTTCTGGTTTTCAGCAATCTTGGAATAAAGTTCTTTTGCCCAGGCATCCTTAGTGTTTTTCAACTGTTCCTGGGCGCGCTTAATCGACTCCTGAATGCGCGCTTGCTCTCCTTGCTGGCGTTGCACTTCCGCTGTATTTTTTTGAATATCACCTTGGCGAGCATTCATTTCGCCTCGGCGTGTATTTATCTCACCTCGGCGCGTGTTAATGTCACCCAGCCGCGAAGTGATTTCACCTTCGCGCTGTCTGATTTGATCTTGCTGCTTAAGAACATCACCTTGGCCTCGAAAAACATCTTGTTCCTGTTTTTCTTTTTGCAGTTCAGCGATGGCTCCTTGCTCCACCAGTGGGCCCATTCTGCCCAGAATGCCTTGATTTGACTTCAACACCTGTTGGGACTTGGTTAACTGTTCATCAGCCAATTGTTTCTGAGCCACTGAAGATTTTACTTGCTCTTGCGAAGAAGCTAACTGCTGCTGAGCGTAATTTAATTGGTTCTGAGCAAAACCGAATTGTTGCTGGGCTACTACGAGTTGAGCACTGGCAGCTTTCTCAGCATCCTGAGCTTGCTTGAGTTGTTTGTCCAACTCCTGAACTTGCCCTTGGGCTGCGGCTACGCGAGACTCAAATTCTGATTTGTAGTTGACATAAAGCCCTTGCTGGGCTGGATCAAAATTTCCGCTAGCTCCCCTGTTGAGGTACAGCTCGTCAATCAAAGCTTGCAGCACTTGATTTTGTGCGGTGAGGCTCTGTCTGTCTTTGATAGTTGATTCTAGGTTGGAAGGAATAGCGCCTTGAACTTTGCCGTTAACCACATCTTCGTAAAATTTGTTTTCCTTTTCCAGAGCCTCTTTACTTTTCTTGATAGACGTTAAATCGGCACTGGATGCAACGGGGTTAAAAGTGAGCAAAGGCTGGTTTTTTTCTACCCGATCGCCATTTTCGACGTGAACCCTGACCACCGCACCCGTAGCAGGCGCTTGGATGTCTCTAGCACCATCTTTGAGTTCCAATTGTCCGACTGCGGGGACAGCTTGTTCTACGCTAGCAAAGTAAGCCCAAACTACACCAGAAGTGGTCATCAGCATGATCATCCACAAAAACAAGTGCGACCAAATCGCTGGTTTTTCGAGAATGACTGGTTGTTCAGCAAGTATTACGGATTTCATAGCTATTTGTTAGTTGGGGAATGGGGAATGGGGAATGGGGAATGGGGCATTGGGGAATGGGGCATTGGGAATAGACATTACTGTCTGCCATTATTTTTTACCAATTAGCAATTACCGATTAGCAATTACCAATTCCCAATTCCCAATTACCAATCACGTATTCGATGACTCTTGTTGTTGGAAGAGGCAATAGTAACGCCCTTTAAGAGCCATTAATTCTTTATGACTTCCCTGCTCGACTACAGCACCTTGATCCATCATAATAATCACATCAGCATTTTGGATTGTCGTCAGGCGGTGAGTAATGAAAAACACGGTGCGGCCGGCAAAAGCTTCGGCTAAATTATTGCAAACTTGGCGTTCGGAATGGTAGTCTAGGGCGCTTGTAGCTTCGTCCAAAATCAGCAATTTCGGGTTTTGTAAAATCGTTCGGGCGATCGCAATCCGCTGTTTTTGACCCCCAGAAAGCGAAGATCCTCGCTCTCCCACTACTGTATTGTAGCCAGCAGGCAAGCCCATAATAAAATCGTGAGCTACTGCTAGTCTTGCAGCTCGGACAATCTCATCCGTACTCGCGTCGGGATTGCTCAGAGCAATATTTTCTTGTACCGAGCAGTTAAACAGCAAAGTATCTTGCAGCACTACTCCAAGTTGACTGCGGAGGGAATATAACTCCACCTTCGCAATGTCATAGCCGTCAATAAATATCCGGCCCGACAGGGGCGGATAAAGACGCTGCAACAGCTTCATCGCCGTACTTTTACCGGAACCGCTTCCCCCCACAATTCCCACAAAACTACCAGGGGGAAATTCCAAATTCACATTAGCCAGTTGTAGTGGGCCGCTTTCGAGGAATCGGAAAGAAACCTCCTCATACTTAACATGACCTTGAATTGCCGGCAGTGGGATATTGCTCCGGTCTTCATCGCTAGTTTCGGTTGGTGTATCGACCACATCCTTCAGCATATCGATCGACATCGAGACTTCTTGGAAGCTCTGCCATACGCTCACAAACCTGAGCAACGAACCAGTTACGTTCCCGGAAATAATTCGGAAAGCAATCAACTGACCCAAAGTAATCTCATTTCCCAGTACCAAATAAGCTCCCACCCACAACTGAGCTAAGTTACCCACCTGGTTGAGAAAGCTACTAACCGTACCGGCTGTAGTCCCGGTAATAATTGTTTTAAAACTAGCTGTAATGTATTTTGCGTAGCGGCTTGACCATTCCCAGCGGGATTTTAATTCAATGTTTTGAGCTTTAACAGTTTGAATTCCACTAACTACTTCCACTAGATAGGATTGAGAGTCAGCAAAACGCATATTTCTCTGTTTGATCAGGCGCAGTACCAGCGGATTGATCAGAATGATCATCACGGCCAGTACCGGTACTACGGCCAAAGATACGAAGGTTAGCTGCACACTGTAAGAGAGCATAACGGCGACGTAAACCACCGAAAATACCGCATCAAGAACCACTGTCAGAGCTGTACTCGTCATGAATTCCCGAATCTGGCCCATCATGCTGAATTTATAAACCAGGTCTCCGACGCGCCGATTGTCAAAGTAATTTTGGGGCAGCCGGAGCAAGTGGTCGATGACTTCTGCACTCAATTTGACATCGATCCGGTTTGAGGTGTCTATAAACAAGAAGGTACGCAAACCGTTGAGCAGTCCTTCAAACAGGGCAACACCTAACAGGAACGCGCCCAAAATATCCAGGGTGTCAATGCTGCGCTGACCTAATACTTTATCAATAATTACTTGGCTGATTAATGGGTTGGCAAGACCAAATAACTGTACAAAAAAGGAGGCGAGCAACACTTCAAAAAACACTGTTTTGTGTTCCATCAGTGCGGGCACGAACCACCAGAAGCTGAACTGTTCTTTTTGTTCAACTTGGGGAGCTTGCAGCAGCAGGACTTCTCCCTGTTCGCCCCAGATTTCTTTGAACTGAGGTATCCGCTTCCGCATCAACCCTTTTTCGGCTGTCGCCAGCACCAATTCTTGCTCGGTAATGCTGTAAATAATGGCGAAGCTGTCTTCCCATTTAATCATTACGGGGGCTTTGATGCGGTTGATGGCTTCGGCTGGGACTTGGGCTAATTGGGGCGTGAGGCCGATGCTTTGGGCGATCGCCCCGCAGGCCTGCATACTGATAGAACCGGCGGTTTTTAACTGATTTTCTAGAACTTTGCGAATGATATCTCGGCGAAATTTGAGGCCGAAATACTTGCTCAACATTTGGAAGCAAGCTAGCGGGGCTTCAATCTGCCCTTTGGCGCGGAAAACTGGGTATCTCGCCGCATCCTTTGGTTGGTCGCTTCCGGGTTCTGGGGGACGCTCTGGGGCGATCGTAATGTCGAGCAATTTTCCGCCGGGCGGCTTCAGCACAGAGACAGCAGGCTCTGTCGTACCATTTAATGAGTCTGTTTCGGGTTGGGGTTCTGGCGGTTCCCGGAAACCGACCAAGCGGGCGCCGACGCGGCCTTCGACTTTGAAGGATTTGGCTGCGTTTTCCACAGAGAAGCGGCTACCGGTGGGAAAGTCGCCTAAGACGCCGCTGCTGACGAGCCAAATTCGATCGGCATCTAGCTCTTTGGCGAGGTCTTGAGTTTTTTTGTTGCCGTTTGGTATGTTGACAACTGCGGCGTCTTGCCAAGCTTGCAGGGTGAGTTCCTTGAGATTGGAAGTGCCGTCGGCTTGGCGCTGCAATTCCAGGCTCAACAGTTCAAATACTTCGCTTAAGGAACAGTGATCGCGAAAGGCTTCTCCAAATGTCGGCTGTTTTTCCAGTACGTTCAGGAAATCTTCGGCGGGTAGGACGATCGCGATTACATCTGTAGAGGCGATCGCCGTTTCGCAAGGAACTCCTCTGAGCAAGCCAGCCCAGCCGAGAATTTCCTGCGACTGCGCCAAGCGCAAACTTACGTGCCGTTGCGATCGCTGGTCAAAGCCCAGCAGCCGAGCTTGACCTTCATAGATAATTGCCACTTGAGTCGGCATTTTTTCCCGTTCAAACAGGGGTTGCCCCGTCCGGTAGCCTAGGAGTTGGCATTTAGCCACCAAGGCTGTTAGAGCCCCCTCTGACAGTCGGTCAAAGGGAGGTGTTTGAGCTAAGAAATCCTGAATTTGGGTGAGAGAAACAGCGGAAGAAGTCATCCAATTTTCGATTTTTGATTTTAGATTTTAGATTGAATTCACGGATGAATCCGCGGGGTTCTTGTTGGGATGCCAAGCTTTTTAAAGTCTCCACGGATAAATCCGGGGGATCCTGACCAAATTAGTTTCGGTCAAGATATTGAAGATACGGAAGAGAGCGGCTGTAGCGGGCCTATTTGTGATATCTGTTCGGCGAGCCAGCTTTCAAAGAGTTCGTTAATCAAGTGCAGCCGCATCGATTCATCAAGCTGGGCTGGCATGAACTTTTCTAGTCGAATAATTACCATCCATTCTGCCAGAGGACGCGGCGTCCAGAGTTGATTTGGTTGGCTGACTGATAAAAGTTTACTGATTGCTGGGTGGGGCTGACTGAGGGGGACTGGCCCCAACAGCCCGCCGGATTTGGACTCGGGGCCTTCGGAGAAGTCGCGGGCTACTTCGGCAAAGCTTTGTTCTTCTTCGAGGATGCGAAAGTAAAGTTCGTTTGCCAGTGCTGGATTTTTGGTGCGCACCAAGGAATAGACTACGTGGTCTAGGCTGGCTTTGCGGGTTAAAAAATAATTATCTACTTTAGGTCTCCAAGTCTCTTGCTTGAATTTTTCGATCAGCAAGGGCCTAACGGCCATCTCTTGAAGTTCTGCTTCTGTCATATTTTGGCTGCGCAGCCAAGCTTCTTTGGCTTCGGGGGCTGTCAGTTGGTATTGCGCCAGAAAGTTTTCGACGGCGGATTGGCGTTCTTCGTCGTTGCAACTAAAGGATGCGATCGCTTGGTCTACTACTACACCCCGCAAGAATTGCGGCATTAACTGGTACCGCTTCAGGAGCGATGGCATATCCTGAGCTTGAAGTAATTTATCGCCTATCTGAAAAAGTCCTGTCATTTTTTTATCTCCAACTGACTTGCGCTTTCCCTTTTAATTTAGCTGTGGCAGGAAAAGAGCGACAACCACTAACCCCTCAATCTCCCGATGATAGCAGAGCGTCACCAGGCTAGCGCTATTACTGCCTATTTCTTGACGCTTTGCCTCGCTATCGGTTCCTTTCAAATAGTTTGCCTATTCTCTCGGAGTAAGCGCGGCTGTCAAGAAATTTGGGGTTTGCTGCGATTTTTTGTTGGACTCGATCCCGATAGCGCCGACGCAGTTCTGGGTTGGTTCCCAGTGCTGTACTCATTTCTATATAAGAGTTCTCGCTGTTTGCTACCAATTCAGGAATTAATAGTTCTTCGAGGACGGCTGCGGATTGTCGCGATCGAGCTGTTTGCCCTTTTCTTGCCACTACAGGCAACCCGGTCAACAGCGGTTCTACTAAGGAGCAGGCATCGCTGTATGGATAGGAGTCTAAATATATATCAGCTAATTTCAAACATTTTATGCAATCTGCACGATTTGGTAGTGCTCGTATCACAACTACCCGTTTTTTGTCAATCCCAGATTCCCCAAAGAGCGATCGAATTTCGTTGTAAAAAGGCACTGTCGGATAGTTGTCTGGGCGGGAACGAAAGGGATACAAAACTAAAATAGAATTTGGTACGGCGGCAATAATTTTCACCCAGGTTTCTCTCAATTCTGGGATAATTTTAAAAGCTGGAGTGCTGGACATGAACACTATAGATTCATCGGTGGCTCCCCAACTGCTGCGAGTCGGTTCAACTCTGGCAGGTGCTGATTCTACAGGATAGCTGAGACAAACTCCCGAGCCTTCTAAAGTAATTAATTTTTCCCGATACTGTGCTGCTGCATCTGCGGGTAATGTCAAATCTCCGACTAGGAAGTAATCAACATTTCGGATTCCGGTGGTGGCGGGGGTTGATGCGGCGGTAGCCATTTGCACGCGCGCTAGTCGGTGCAAGCACAGCAGCGCGGTTGGTTGGGAAGTATCGGTGGTATTGGCGCTAATTAGCAGAATATCTAAATTGTACGATCGAACTTCTTGCACTTGAGTCAGCAAATCCTCCGACAGTTGCACCAATTTGTCAACACAATTTTCGCAATATTTCCCCAGTCCCTCGTCTTGCACCTGGAAATAGTACACGATAACTTCAAATTTATTTCTGTCTAAATATTCAAAATTTGGAATTGCCGCCAAAGTCTCGAATTCATCGCTGATTTTATCGAGCAAAAAGCCCACTCTAATTTTAGTGCTTTCAGGTTCTCTCCGAGCAAAATCCCAGTCTATTTGACAGCCCATATTTTTCAAATGAAATTCCAGAATATCAGCGCGCTGACTCAATACATTCAGCAGATTAGCCTCGCTCAAATACAAAGCTTTGAAGCTAACATTCTGCGCCATAAATGCCGCCAGATAACGCCAAACTTCCGAATCTGGGAAACTGGCAATATTCGCAGCGACATACTGGATTAACTGCTGGAAATATGCAGAGTACCTTTCAACTTCCGACTGTTGTTTAAACTGATATTTTGCATCATTTTCAATTTCTTGTTTAGGAACAGGCAAGATGCCTGTTCCACCAGTAGAAAATTCATCTCTTGTGGAACTAACAGGCAAGATGCCTGTTCCACCAGTAGAAAATTCATCTCTTGTGGAACTAACAGGCAAGATGCCTGTTCCACCAGTAGAAAATTTATCTTTTGTGGAACGGGCATCTTGCCCGTTATTTACAATCCCACATCTCAGTTTAAAATAACTCGGCGACTGAAATAGGAATTTCAGAAAGTCATCAAAAAACCACTGAGGAATCGCTGCATTTTGATACCCTAGCGGCAACTGATAAGCGTCGCAGTACAGCATCGCTGCGAGAGCATATTGAATCTGCTCGGAAAATTCCCCTCCTTCAGCAAGTTTCGAGGATAACTGCTGGACAAAACTTTGTTCTGACTGGGTTAAGGTTTCATATCTGAGGGTACTATCTAGCAGCAAGTTATGAGCTTTTCCCGATTCTTGTGAATAAGCACTTTCTAATTTGTCGGCTGGCAAATTTAGCCAATATTCAGCTACTTGTTGGCGACATTGGCGGAGTTGCTCAAGAATAAACCCGTTTGAGGGCGATTTGTTGTAGCGTTCAATCAGTGTTGACAAATCAGATAAACTCGGCTGGGTTCTCAATGCCAACTTGTTGCTAATTTTCTGTTTAATTTTTTTATTTAGGAAGCTGTAATCAGGACTATCTAGGAGTTTCTTGTAAAATCTGACCACATCTTTATGATTTTCCCCAGCAGCAAAGTTTTTCCATGTTTGTTGTTCGGGATGAATCCTCAGCGACGACAGTTTTTCGTCTACAAATCCGATGTGATAATTCCCCATGATTCGCCACCACATATCTAAGTCTACATATTGAGATAATCCCGAATCAAACAATCCAATTTCGGCAAAGACTCGGGTGGCAATTAAGACGGTACTCGGTTCACCAATTTTGTTAATTGGGTTGTTCAAGCAGTTAGGATCAGCCAGCAATTCTTGTCCGGGCTGAATTAATTTTAAATTTGACCAACTTTTGTGTAAATCTTTGATTGATTGAGAAGCTTTCCGCAAAATTGGGTGAGATTCATCTTCAGCGATGGTGATGCCGCGCGGGGAGAAAACCATGCCTATCTCTGGGTTTTGTTGGGCCAGGGAAACCATTTTTTCGATACATTCTGGTTCCAGCAAGTCGTCTTGAAACAGAAATTTAATGTATTCGCCTGTTGCTTGGGAGATACAGAAGTTCCAGTTTTGTGATAAGCCGTAGTTGCGGTGGAGGATGATGCGGAAATTGGCGGTTGTTTGGGATAGGAATGATTGGGCGATCGCAATTGTGCGGTCTGTGGAGCCGTCGTCGGATACAATCAGTTCTATGTTAGGGTAAGTTTGGGCGATCGCACTTTTGATTGTTTCCTCAATAAATGCTTCTCCGTTGTATGTCGGAATGCAAATGCTCACCTTCGGCTGCCAGCTTTGCAGTTCTACTTTTGATTGAGTTTTAAGCTGTGAAGGTAGAATTTTATCTGGCGTATTAAATTTAAATACCTTCGTTTCTCGCGATGATAAGAAAAATTGCTCCAAGTCATTGCTAGTTTTAGTAGGCTGGGTTTTGCCTGTTCCTGACAAAGGCAAGTTTTGAAAGTTATCGGTAATCTCGGCAATATATTCAAGACGTTTTCTAATTTTATCACCCGTAACTTGCGGGTTGAGTAAACTTTTAATTTCCTCAGCAGCTATCGCTCCAATTTGTTGAGCTTCCTGGGAATTGTTAAAGACATACCGCATTAAATTAGCCGCGTGTTCGACATCCGCTGCGGCCCAAACATTGCCTTTTTTATAAGGCCCGCAATCTTGCTCGATTGGGATTAATTTATACTTGACACAAAAGCTATTCCCGACATTCATAAATTCTGTATTTGATGAATAACCGGTGGCAATTACGGGTTTGCCGTAAAACATAGCTTCAGCCATTGTTAAGCCGAATCCTTCGCAGCGATGCAGCGATACGTAACAGTCGCAATTGTAGAGCAAACCGTTGATTTTTTCTTTGGACAAATACCCGTTTAGATGTTTGATATTTGAATGATTTACTATGGCTGAGTTTAAGGATGCTAGAGCTTCTGGAAAATTCTTTGAATTGGAAGATTTGACAACCAACAATACGCGGTCATCTTCGCCGAAAGCTTGTTTAAATGCTTGAATGACTGCTAAAGGATTTTTGCGCTCAATGCGGCTAGAAAAGTCGAAGACAAATAGGAAAATAAATTTGTGTTTAGGTAAATTTAGTGCTTCTCTCTCAAGCGCAGATTGAGCCAGAGAAATACTGGGCATGATTTTAATTACCGGAATTGGCGAGACTGCGGAAATTGCCTCGGCGCAATGGTTGCTGTAAGTCCAGATTTCATGAAAGTGGTTAAATGCTGGCTGCCATTCCGGGGGAAATGCGGAGAGTTCCCAGGCCCAAAAACCGATGTTATATTTGTTTTCAAAATAGCTAGAACCTGTATGTTTGATGAAGGTTTCAACTTCATCGGCGTTGACTTGAATTAAGTTTACGGGATGGGGATTGTCTTGGCTAAAATTTTGATATGTCGTGTCTCGTTTGCGGTGGGGACTACGGGTAAAATTGTTGATAGTGAAGGGAATGCCAGCGGCTTCTACTGCTCTGATGTTGGCTCGGACTCCTTCTCCTATTCCGAATTCGCCGTTGATGTAGCCGGCAATGTTTATTCCTAGATTAGGGTTCATAATTTATAATGTATTTAGTACAGTGCTGTGTTAATTTTTGAGGAATAATACCAATTTAATGGGTCGTTGCACATATCTCGATCCCCCTAAATCCCCCTTAAGAAGGGGGACTTTGATCGGAATCTTGTCCCCCCCTTAGTAGGGGCGGTGCCCCCGTGCCCGCCCTCTTAGCTAGGGGGGATCGGATTCGGGAGCAGCCTCATAAAAAATTGGTATAAGCCGAATTAATTGATAATCTCCATTGCGGTTGCACGAGGATATGGTTGAACACAAATTACAATTTGGATGAATATTTGCTAACATATAGTAATATGAGTACGATTGGCGAATAAGATTTAAATTAAACGCAGAGTACGCAGAGTACGCAGAGTACGCAGAGGAAGAGAAGAGAGGGAAGAGAAAGAGTTGGCAACAGAAAATTTAATGCTTGACAAATGTGCCGATCGCCATTGTATACTATCATCGCCATGCTAACCTTCGGCTGTTTGTCTGTTGGCATGGATTGCTCTGCTTTATTTTACGACAAACTAATCAGGAATTTTAGATAAAGTGATCGATCGCGTCAACCACGACCTCTTGAAGCTGCTACCGCCGGATGCTAAAGTCATTGTCGAAATTGGCTGCGGTACGGGTTCTACGGGCGAAGAGTACAAGCAGATAAATCCTCACTGTCAGTATATTGGCATCGAGCGCGATCGACAAAAAGCCCAAATTGCGGTCGATCGACTAGACTGGGTGACAGTAGCCGATATTGAAGAAATTGCCGTAGAAAGTCTCGACATCGCCCCAGAAACGGTCGATTGCTTGATTTTCGGCGATTTGCTCCCCTATTTCAAAAATCCTTGGCAGATATTAGAACAATACAGTGCTTTGCTTCACCCGGAGGGGCAAATATTCGCGAGCATTCCCAACGCTCAATATTGGCGGCGAATTGTCAATCTGCTGCGCGGAAATTGGGAAAATCCCGACGGCAAGATGCAGCACTGGTTTACCCTAGAAAGTATTAAATCATTATTTGCTGATGCCGGATTGCGGGTTTACGAATTGCAAGGGAAGGGACACAAAACTGAAACTTTTGTTCACTTCCAGGAGTTGCTGCATCCAATGGTAAAGGCTTTAGAGCTCACATCCAGCACTTTTGCGACGGAAACCGGTGCTGAACATTATATCGTGCGATCGACTAGATCGATCGTACCTCCGCGCAGACTGCTGATCCAAACCATTATTATGGCTCCTACAGGGTGCGATCGAGTGCGAGTTTTGGAACCCGACAAATTCAGCGCCACAATTCCCGGTATCCGCACCGCATCCGCAGTCAAAACAGCAGAATTAATTCCCCCGCTATCTGGAGAAGAAAAAGTCTTCATCTGGCAACGGACAATCATGCAATATCCCGCCTATATTCCCAAACTCAAAGAACTCCTACAACAAGACTATTTAATAGTAGCTGAAATTGACGACAATCCCATCCGCCGCCGCGAATACGCAGACAGCAATTACCTCAGCTATCGCGGCTGTCACTGCGTTCAAACTTCTACCGAACCGCTTGCAAAAATCCTGCGACACTACAATCCTCATGTTTCCGTATTTCCAAATCAATTAGCTTATCTACCTACGCCGCGAATCTATCCCACAGAAGATACAGTCACCATCTTTTTTGGTGCACTCAACCGCGAAAAAGATTGGCAGCCGATTATGGCAGCGCTCAATCGAGTTTTAGCAGCTCACAAACACCGGATTAGAGTTAAAGTAATTCACGACAGCAGATTTTTTGAATCTTTGGAAATACAGCACAAAGAATTTGAACCATTTTGCAGTTACGAACGGTATCAAGAAATCATGTATAGTTGCGATATAGCTTTACTGCCGCTCGTTTCCAATCCAGTCAACGAAATGAAATCCGACTTAAAATTCATTGAGTGTGCGGCGCGAGGAGTAGCAGTGCTAGCGAGTCCCACCGTGTATGAACATTCGATTGTTGAAGGTGAAACTGGATTGATTTATAGACATGAAAAAGAGTTTGAAATCAAGCTGAATTCACTGATTTCTGACACATCTATGCGTCGGGAAATAGCCGCGAATGCTTACGAATGGGTGCGCGACAACCGCTTGCTGTGCGGGCACTACCGACAGCGCCGAGATTGGTACTTGCAAATGCGGGATGACTTGCCGCGTTTAAATGCTGAGTTGCGCGATCGATTGCCTGAGTTATTTAGCGACTGAATGCGGTAATATTTATAGGCTATTGTGCGATCGTTCTGTTTTATTGTTTAATTTTTAATTGTTAAATCCACACCAATGCGAATTCTATTTACAATTGCTCACTTTTACAATCCCAGCGGCGACGGGAAACACGCTTCCCAGCGAAATGATCCCCAACCGCGACTAAATGCTTTAACCGCTTGCGTGACATCGCTGCAAGCTTTGTACGGCAAATCTCAGTGCATGATCCATATTGGCGAGTGCGCAACTATCCCAGTCAATCAAGCTCAAAGTCACGAAATTGACATTGTTATTTGCACAACTCAAGGCTATCATCTATTGCCTCAACTGCCCGTGCAGCCGAGGTCTTTTATGCACCATGCTACGAAATGCGAACCACTGCTGTTGGGGTTTGAATGTCAAGCAGTTTTGCGAGCGTGTCTTGACAAATATGATTATTTCTGTTATTTGGAAGATGATTTAATTCTACACGATCCGTGGTTTTTTAGGAAGTTAAACTGGTTTACGCATCACGGCGGAAGTGGAAATTTGCTGCAACCAAATCGTTATGAAGTATCGCCTCAAGGGGCTGTTTTTAAATCATATATTGATGGGGATTTAACGGCATCAGCTACTGCTAAATTTCAAAATGTGGAGGAACAGCCGCAGTTAGTCGGAAAAATCATGGAACAACCAATTTCCTTTGAGCGGGCTTTGAATCCTCATTCCGGCTGCTATTTTTTGAATGCAGAACAGATGACTTACTGGACTAAGCAGTCTCATTTCTTGGACAGGGATACTAGCTTTGTTGGCCCGCTGGAAAGTGCTGCTACTTTAGGAATTATGCGGACTTTTCGGGTTTACAAGTCAACTTCTGCCTATGCTAATTTTTTGGAGATTCAACATTTTGGAGCGAGTTTTCTGAAGTTGATTGGTAATAAAGTGAGGCTGTCTGAAGCGGGATGATGTTAGGTTTGGTTTACAAAATCCCGATGCGAGATATAAGCGGAGGACACGGCTTGGCCTTTGTCCCTACAATTGATCCCGGTAGGGAAACGGCACTGCCGTGTCCTCTATATCATTCCGGCGCAGCCGGAATTGATATCAACCGGCGAATCATCTTTATCAAACCTCTCGCTACAATAAATTATGAAAAAAGATTTCCTTAAAACTTCAGCTTTCAGATTGATAACGTATCTAATTTTCCCAATATTTTTATCTGTTACCACCGCTGAAATTGTCTTGCGAGTTGCGGGATACAAACCGTGGCAAATAGAAAATGCTGATGTTGCGGTGGAACCCAAAGGTAACTTTTTTACCAAAGACTCCGAACTCGGTTACAAGCATTTGCCTGGAAAGTTCAAGGTAACGCTTAACGGTAATTATTCGTTTAATGCAACTCATCTCAATAATAGTTTAAGAATAACACATCCACTCAATACTTACAATCAATCGTCAACCAAGCCTGAAATCTGGATATTCGGCTGTTCTTTTACCTACGGTTGGTCTTTGAATGACAGCGAAACCTATGCGTGGTTGCTGCAAGAGAAATTACCACAATATGAAATAGTCAATTTTGGCGTTAATGGCTACGGGACTCTGCACTCATTTATTCAATTTAAGGAAGCTCTTAAACAGGGGAAAAAACCGAAGATTGCCGTGATTGCTTATGCGGGTTTTCACGATAGGCGCAATACTTTATTGAGGGCGAGAAGCAAGCAAATGGCTGCTTGGAATAAACTTGGTATTCTGTTTCAGCCTGATGCTAGGCTGGATGGAAAAAGTAATTTTACCTACAGCATGACAAAATTGGAATATGACGAATGGCCTCTGATGCGGGTTTCGGCATTAGTGAATTTTTTGGAGGTTAATTACAATCAATTTGAAGAGGGATTGTACAAAAGCCACGATGTTTCCAAGGCAATTATTGAAGAGTTTAATCGTTTGGCTGAGGCTAATGGTGTTAAGTTAGTTGTTGCGGGAATTAATGCTGGTTCTGCTAAGATGTTGGAGGAGTTAAGTCAGGAGGGAATTGCGACGGTGGATATTTCGGTTGACTTGAAAATACCTGCCAATAATAATTTACCTCATGATTTGCATCCAAGTGCGATCGCCAATCGGCAATATGCAGAAAAGTTGGATAGTTTTTTGCAAGGTACTGTTTTAAAGTAACATTCCTGGACGCGCGTTAATAAGCTGTTCGGCATTTAAAGGAGGATAGTAGGGTGCGTCAGTAATAAGCGTTTCCCATGTATAGTATATGTTCTAGCTGACGCACCCTACTGGATCATTAGTGGTTTAAATGCGTAACAGCTTACCAAAGAAACCGGGTTTTTATCGGGATTAAAGGTCTTGATGCAGTATTTTCGCAAAAAACCCGGTTTCTGACTATCTGTGCGTCTATGAGTTATTTAGGGTTGTGAGGCTGATGGGATTATTTAATTTTGTTTCTTTTAAGTTACCTCGCAAGTTTCTGATTGATGGGTTTTTCCTATTTTTACTTATTCTAGCGACAGTTGCTGTTACCTCAATCTATGTATCTAGCGAACATACTTTTTATTGGTGGGATTACGCGGGATACAACACCGCTACAGTCAACACGGCAAATTTATTTCGTGACTCGCCGAATCAAGCAATACGTGAAGTTATAGAATCGCTATCTAAAGAAAAAAATCTGTTAATTTCGCTACCTTTAGTGCCGTTTATTCTGTTGTTTGGCGAATCTCGATTGAGTTATATTCTCAGTGTTTCGCTAATTTATGTGCTGCCATTTCGCCTGTTGCTGGGAGCAATTTCTGCAAAGCTAATTCTAGTTTATCCGCGCCTGGTATTTTGGTCAACGGTGTTACTGAGTTTATTAATTCCGATGAGTTGGATTCCGACTCTGCGGGGATATTTGGACACTGGCGGCTGTGTATTTATAGCCCTGGCAATTTTAGTCTATTTGCAAGATGTCAAGCTAAAAAGTTGGTGGAGGATACCGTTAATTGGCTTTTTACTGGCTGTGGCTATGCTGTTTCGCCGACATTTTGCTTATAGTGCGATCGCATTTTTGGGTGCAGCAGCTTTACAGGCTTCCATAGAGTTTATTGTACTAATATGCGGTAGGGATACGGCAATGCCGTTTTCCCAAAAACAGGATACGGCAATGCCGTTTCCCTACCGATATTTATTGGAATCGGGTGTAAAATTGGGGTTAATTGCTGCAACTAGCTTGACTGTTTTAATGCTAGTAGCGGGAGATTTTACTCGCAGCGCCGTGACGGTGGATTACCGCAATTTGTATGCTGCTTGGAGTTTGTCTGTAAGTGATATTTTAATTCGTTATGCCTCTTTTTACGGTTTGGGAACTTGGCTGCTAGTAGCTATTGGTTTTTCGGCGGGGATGCTGACTCGAATGCTGGTTTCTGAGGCTGCTATTTTTGTTGTGCTATTCGGAATTTTGTCGCTGGTTGAATGGCTTTTCGTCTTGCGTTATGGCTACTTGCACTATACAATTCATGTTACACCGATCGCACTTTTGGGATTATCTGCATTTTTCTGGACAACTTGGCTGACACTCAGGGGGAAAATCCGTTATCTGATACTGGGCGCGGCTGGTTTATACTTAGTTGTGAATGCCGCAGTCGGGTTGATTCCTGTCAAAGTGGATTTGTCAAAACTGTTTGTGGCTAATTTTCCGCCGTTAGTGCGATCGGACTACGGCGAAGTGGTAAAATTAGTTGAGTTTCTGCGAAAATTAGCACCAAACGAAGAACCGATTTATATTGTCGGCGCTTCCAACAGTTTTAATGCTAATATCCTCCGACAAGCTAATCGCAAATTAAATCCGCCCAGCGGTTGGTGGAAATTAAATACGATTGGGCGCCCGCAAATTGACTCCCGCGATACTTACCCACTACCGGAGTTGTTGATGTCGCAATATGCGGTGGTTGCTGTGCCCTTTCAGCAGGTATTGCTGAGTGACGAACAGGTTTTGCGATCGCACGAACAAGATGTTGTTAAAGTTGTGTATGATGCTTTTACTCAAAATTGGGAAATTTCCAGTGATTTCCAAGAATTACCCGAACAGTTTCAGCTAGAAAACGGTGTCACTGTTAGAGTTTATCAGAGAATTCGTCCGACTGCGATCGCCACAGCCGTCAAAACTCTTGATGCGATGCAGAAACAAATAGGCGAGAAACCAGGTACACAGTTAGATTGGATTAGCTTGAATCAGTCAATCTACACAAGTGCTAATTATTCAGTCAGTCGAGAATCGAATAACCTCTATAAAATTGTAACTCATCCCATTAAAAATAGCCAGAAAATAGATACCTCATTTCTGTATTTAGGTTCCATCTCAGACAAAGCGCAAGTTACAGGAAAAATGAATTTACCTAACAAACAATGTCCAGGAGTTTCCCTGCGCTTGACTTTGTGGAACAAGCAAGGTAAATTAATAGACTCAGCAGCACAAAATTACACTCAAGTAAATCTATCCGACTTAAATCTATTAGTTAAAGGTAAAAATCCAATTTATCTGCTGCTTGAGGTATTGAGTAGCGAGAAACAGGATTTAACCCAACAATGCAAATTGGAGATTAATAATTTAGCTGTCAGTAGGTAAGTTGAACCGTCAATGCAGAAAAATCAAAAATCCGACTGGTATTTTAATCTATCTCTCTATACCTTTGTTATCATCGGTTCGTTGATAGCAGTAGGGTATAAATTCCCAATTGGCGGCAATTTTCCCGAAGTGCCGCCGATTCAATTTATGTTAAATACTGAACTTTATAAAAATGACTATTATGTTCAGGAAATGGTTAAATTTAATCCAAGATCCTACTATTACTATATCATCTATTTCTTGGCAAACTTAGGAACCGGAATTCCCCAAGCCCATTTTATTTATCAATTTCTAGCCTTCGGTTCATTTATCCTAGCTTGCTACGCAATTATTAATATTTATACTAATTCCAAACTCGCCGCAGCGGTGATGACTTTTTTATCTATAGCCGCTTCATTTACAGATATTGGCAACACCCTGATATTTTCCACAAAATCAGTACCCAGTACCTTCGCGATGGGTTTGGCAATTTGGGGAATTTATTTTAGTTTGCGTCAAAAATGGTTGACAGGATATTTATTTTTTGGACTAGCTTGCTTGCTGCAATTCTTAGTGGGTTTGCTACCAGGATTGATGATGATTCCCGTTTTACTGATAGAATCTGTAAGACAGCGGAAGTTCAAAACGTTGATTTTGTCGATCGTACTTTTAGCAGTAATGGCAAGTATAGTGTACGTACCCATGTTATTGACAGGTACTACCAGCACTCAAACTATCGACAATGCCGAGTTTGTCTTCATTCACGCCAAAGTCCGCAACCCCCACCACATCCTCCCGTCAAATTGGCCAATTGGCAATTGGTTCAACTTTATCTGTTTCATAATTGGCGGTTTGCTGTGCATCAAAAATGCCGATTTACTTGGTAAAAAAGACAAGTCTAACTTTTATGTAATTGTTAGTACATCGATTTTTGCATTAGTGCTAAATTACGTATTTGTCGAAGTTTACCCGCTGGCTTTTATCGCCAAAATACAGTTAGCTAGAACAGTCCCCTTCGCGCAACTAATTATATTTATTGCGGTTAGTTTAACCGTCGAACAACTTTATCGAGATAAAAAAATAGCCATTGCTTTGTTGTTACTGATTGTTTTAACTCTACCTTTTCGAGGTATTATATTTTTAGGATTATCTGTTTGGCAAAATAGAAATTATGTATTTCCCAAACGTTACAGTGGTTTTTTATGGGTTTTGATAGTAGCAACCTTAATTTTTAGCTTAATAGATCCGCTGACTAATTCATGGGAAATAATTGGCGATCGCACAATCAGCATTCCCATCTTTTTCTCAATTCTCTGTTTGCCATTCATCTTAGAAAAGACAGCGGTTTCTACAGCCATAAAACAAACTACCACCCATATTTTAGCCTTAGCAACCACCGCCACTTTAGTCTTAGGAATAGCCGGAATATTGCCCAAACCTATGCTAGATATATTTCAAACCCGAATTAATATCAACGCCGTTCCCAGCGACGACTTAAGCAAATTAGCTTTACGCTTTTCCCAAATAAGCAGTCAAGATGCAGTGGTATTAATTCCGCCATCTGTTACCAGCTTTCAGTATTTCTCACAAAGAGCAATTGTAGTCAACTTCAAAAACTTTCCCTTGACCGAAAAAGGTATTAAAGAATGGCAAAATCGCATGGAAGCTGTTTTAGGAGTCTCATTAAATCCGCAAATGATTTGGGGAGGAAACGATATATTTAGCCGCCGCAGCAGTGACGATTTAGTCAAGGTAGCCCGAAACTATAACGCCGATTACATCCTAACTCGCAGCGATTGGCATCCAAATATCGAAGGAATAATTGCAGATAAAGAAGGCAAATGGATACTGTATAAAATCAAATAATATCAGCCTTTATTGTGGCACAGACATCTTGCCTGTGATAGTGATTGTGGCACAGACATCTTGCCTGTGATTTATCAGTTAAAAATTCAAATCCGAATCATCAATAATTTCGCAAATCTGCTTATCCACATAATCAGCATCCACATTTCGCGCCATCAACTCCGCTAAAATCCCCAAAGAAATCAACTGTACCGACAGAATTGTACACAAAATCCCAAAAAATAGCAAAGGTCGATTGCCGATCGGGCCAAAGTGCATCCCCGCCAAATTCAGAAACCAAATTCCAATCAAATAACTCAGCGAAACAGCCCCAACCAAGCCAAAACACAACCCCAAACCCCCAAACAAATGACCCGGTTTGTGCAAATACTGTGTAGTCGCCAACACCGTCAGCAAATCAATAAATCCCCGCGCGTAGCGTTCCCAGCCATAATTCGATTTCCCGTGTTTTCGCGGATGGTGTTCGACAACTACTTCACCAATTTTAAACCCTAAATTGTTTGCTAAAGCCGGAATATAGCGGTGCAATTCCCCGTACAATTTAATTGACTGCAAAACTTCCCTGCGATAAGCTTTAAAACCACAATTCATATCGTGCATTTTTACCCCAGTCAGCAAACACGCAACAGCATTAAACAACTTGGAAGGTAAAGTTTTGGAAAGTGGGTCGTTTCGCTGTTTTCGCCAACCGGAAACTAAATCGAATCCCAATTCTAAATGATTTAAAAATTTGGGAATTTCGGCGGGATCGTCCTGCAAATCGGCATCGAGAGTAAAGATAATTCTCCCGGCTGCGTTGCGAAATCCGGCTGAAAGTGCGGCGGATTTGCCAAAGTTGCGGCGCATTTTAATCGCTTTAATTAACTGCCGATTTTGGCTGGCTAAATCGGCAATTTCCCGCCATGAATTATCGCGGCTCCCGTCGTCTATAAAAATGATTTCGTAACTGTCTATTCCGGTTTGAAACATGACAGTTTTAATTTTTTCAAACAGCAATTTGAGTGTTGCTTCTTCGTTGTGAACGGGGATTACGAAACTTAGGTCTTTTTGCATGATTTTTTTAACCGCAGAGGGCGCAGAGGACGCAGAGAAGTCAGAGAGGTTTTTATCTAAGTTTTTTTTAGTTGTTATTGATAGTTTGAGAATTTCGCAAGGCTACCCAACCTTCGCGGTTTTTAAATGAGGCATAGGCTGTTAATAGTTTATCTGTTGGCGATGTTTGGATGTATCCTCTCCAAGCTGCGGATGCGTAGGCTGGGCCAAATAAGTTAACTAAGTCTGGACGCGGAAAACCTGACATGGCAAAACCTCGAACGAGATTTTCTTGGTTGAGAATGGCAATACATTTTACATTGTTTTCGGGGTCTCCAACCCAACCAATTACTCTGGAGGCTGCTGGTGCAAGTTTGGTGACTGTATCAAAGTATCCGGGTACTCCTTCCTTAGGCGCTGATAGTAAATTTGGATCGATTTTTGTATCTAATACTGCACAGAAATTATGCTTTTTGATGTCTCGATTGAATGGTACTAGGTTGTTAGTTTTTAAGGCATCGATTAACCCGATAAACGCGGCTGGTCTGTTGCCTACTCTGTCTTTAATTAGGGTGATATCGGTGATTCCCAACTGCAAGGAAAGTGCGACTAGCGGTTGATAAGTGGCTCTGCGGGCGATCGCAATTGCAGTTTCGCCTCCCACCCCGTACATGAGAATAATTGCGACTGTCGTGACTGCAAACAGCGGTGTCAGCCAACGCCCTTGAATTCTCGGTGTTGGCTGCAACTGGCGCACCCACAACACTGTGAGGATAATTGTGCTCATCCAAAACAAAGCTGGGAGTGTGGCGTAGCGGGAAGCGGTGGCCTGTTCGAGCCCAAATCCCGATCGACTCACAGCGGCCATTAACGCCGTTTGCAGCGTGTAAAGTTGGATTGACAGCCAAGGTAGCCACTCCGGGCGATCGACCTTTTTTACAAATAGCCAATAACCGATAAAACCCGTTACAGCTATCAAACCAACTATACCAATAATCGAAGCAACAATCACATTTTCGCTAAAAATTCCGCCGAGATAAATTGGAATATATTCGAGAGTTTTGAGCGGGTTAATTTTGGTTAAAGAAGGGTGATGAGATGGAGTTTTATAAGTTAAAAAATAAATCCCAATCACCACAGTCGAAGCAGCGAAATACAAATAAGTTATTCGCCGAGGAAACCGCAGCACAAGCGCAGCAGCACACAATATCGGCCATAAAGCTAAAGGAGTGCTGTAGCTAATACAGCCTAAAATCCCAAAAATAATACTGCCAATTACCCAAATATTCTGCTTATATCTCTCGTTCCCAGGCTTTGCCGGGGAATGAATATCACGAGGCTCTGCCTCTCTCTTATTTGACAAAGCAATCACATAGGATTGCAAACAAAATATAGAACAAATCACAAATAAGTTAGCAATTATCCAGTGAACACCGCTGAATCCGCGCATCCAGTTGTGCGCCGCCGCCGGAGTAAAATTAAAAATAGAAATACAAAGGATAACTGAGATAAATTGCAGCGGATAATTCCTTAATTTTAGCGGCAGCAAAGCAATTAATACATGGCACTGAATCCAAGCTAAAAACCAGGCAACTAAACATAAACCAATATTTGAACCTTGGGTAAAAACAATGTTTAAGGCATAGATAATTGCTGGAATCAAGACAAAATGCTCGTTCGCTTTAAATATCCAATTAAAAGGATTTGTAGAGAAACCGTCTACTGAATAAAAATTCCACGTCATCCACCAATAGTCAAAGTTAGACAAGTCTCCGGCTTGCGATATCAGGTACAAAATATATGAGGCTGGTATCAGAATGCCGATAACTGATGCGGCAATTAAAACATATTGTTGCTTGACTTTCATAGATTGGGAGATTGGGATATGGCGGGGATTAAAGAAACCGGGTTTTTAACTTTATTGAGGCTTTGAACCAAGTATTTTGGTAAAAAAACCCGGTTTCTGGCTACTTTACAGATTTACTCGACTTTTCATTAGACTTCTCTTGCTAGCATTTGTCTGAGCCCTTGCCGCCAGTGGGGAGGATATGTGCCCAGAAGTGCTGATATTTTCACCGTAGAGAGGACGGAAAAAGCGGGACGTTTTGCGGGTGTTGGATATTCGGCGGTGGTGATGGGAATTACGCGCTGAACTTTCAGGGGAAAGCCGAGTTTTTCTGCTTCTTCAAAAATGGCGATCGCGAAATCATACCAACTGCAAACACCGCTATTCGTATACTGATAAGTTCCAAAGATTTCTGGTTTGATTTGAGGGATGATTTGCGAAACTGCTGCTGCTAAATCGCCCGTCCAAGTCGGACTGCCGATTTGATCTGCTACTACTCGAATCTCTTCCCTTTCCTTCCCCAACCTCAGCATAGTTTTGACAAAATTGCCTTTGCCACCGTTGCCGTAAACCCACGCCGTTCTAATAATAATATGCCGATTTACCGCATTCCGAATTGCTTCTTCGCCTGCTAATTTCGACTTGCCGTAAGTTCCCAGCGGGTTCGTAATATCTGTTTCTAGATAAGCCGAACCGCGACTCCCATCAAATACATAATCAGTGGAAAAGTGAATCAAAGTCGCTCGCAGTTTGGCGCATTCTTCTGCGAAAATTCCCGGTGCAATTCCATTGACTGCGTGTGCTAATTCCGGTTCGTTTTCTGCTTTGTCTACAGCCGTGTAAGCAGCCGCATTCACGACTAAATCCGGTTGAATTTGGGCCATTGCTTGACGGATACTTTCGGGTTGGGATAAATCGATGCGAGTGCGATCGACTGCAATTACCTCTCCCGAAGATAATAAAATCTGCTGCAATTCTTGAGCTAGCTGTCCGCTACCGCCTGCGAGTAAAATTTTCATGATCAAAACACTTGAGCTTTTTTCAACGTTTGTCCAGCTTGGTCTTTAGATGATAAGATTGGTTGCGCACCATTTAGCGGCCAGTCGATCGCCAAATCGGGGTCATTCCACAGGATACACCGCTCGTGTGCCGGTGCATAGTAGTCTGTAGTTTTGTACAAAACCTCAGCAGAGTCGGAAACTACTAAAAAACCGTGCGCAAACCCTGCTGGCACCCACAACTGTCGCTTATTTTCTGCACTCAGCAAACACCCCACCCACTGTCCAAAAGTCGGCGAACTTTTTCTAATATCCACCGCTACATCAAATATTTCGCCCGCAACTACCCGCAGCAATTTGCCTTGAGGCTGCTGCATTTGGTAGTGCAAACCGCGCAGCACATTTTTAGAAGATTTGGAATGATTGTCTTGAACAAATTCTGCCGTCACACCTGTTTTTTCAACAAAAGCTTGGTGGTTGAAACTCTCAAAAAAGAAACCGCGATCGTCTCCAAAAATTTTCGGCTTAATTATCAGAACTTCCGGTATTTCGGTAGATATAACATTCATAATTGGCTGTGTTGCGTGATAAACTCATACTTGGTCTCTGCCATCTTACTATGAAAGCCGACGCATATCTCAAAAAATTGTATGCCAATCGATTTGATTCCAAACAAATGCAAGCAAAGCGCATTCTCTGGCAAGTTTTGATTGACGATTTCTTGCAAAATTATGTTCCTTCAAAATCAGCGATTTTAGATATTGGCGGTGGATACTGCGAGTTTATCAATCAGATTCGAGCAGCAGAAAAATGTTTGATCGACCTCAATCCCGATTCAAAGTTATTTGCGAATCCTGATGTGAAGGTGCTGAATATTGATGTGTTAAATTTGGACGAGCATCAATTTTTCTCCAAACAGTTCGATCGCATTTTTATCTCGAATTTTTTTGAACACCTCCACAACAAAGAAGAACTGGTAGAGATTATCTCATTTTGCTTCGATGCCCTCAAGCCCGGCGGTTCCCTTTTAGTAATTCAGCCTAATTTCAAATACTCCTACAAGGAATATTACGATTTTATCGACCATCAATTACCAATTACACACTTATCACTGCAAGAGCTTTTAGAAACTGTCGGCTTTGAGATTGACGTAATGATACCGAGATTTTTACCGTTTTCGACGAAAAACAGACCGGCCTCGCCCTTGCTTTTAAAAGTTTACTTAAAATTGCCTTTCTTGTGGCGATTTTTGGGAGGACAAATGTTTGTCAAAGCATCGAAAGTGAATAATTAAGGTAAGGTTGAGTCGTTTTCAAAATGTGCGATCGGGAATTTTACATCTGCTCAGCTCGAAAAGATTGAGATATAATAGACCTCTTGCAAAAAAAATATGTGTTATCTTTAAAGGTTGGCTCAAGTTTAGGTCAAACTTTGAATTATTGGGTTGATTGGCATCTCCTTAAACTTGCCCAGCCTGCTAGATTATAAAATTGGCTAAACTTTCCATAATAGCACAAAATTATTTTGCAAGAGGTCTAATAGAATCACAAAGATGTGGAAGTTATAAAACAGTATGACCAAGCAAAAAATCTTAGATGAAGGGCGAGAATATACTTTTCGTTCATACTTTGACTTACCTTACGAAACGGATCAAATTTTAGCAGAATTTGATTACTCGCTAACTGTCGCTGAGCTATCTTTGCCACATACCTCTAAAGAACTAAAAGAAATAGCATTTCTCAAAGAAAGAATTACAGCAACTTTGCCTTTTATCAGTCTCAGCAGCGAAACAGCTAGAAGAGAATCTTTAGTATCCCCTGTACTGCTGGATCTCGTCCGATACTGCCAATGTCAACTGCGATTTGAGTATACTCTCAATGTTAATAACTGGTTAAAGGGAAATTTAGATTATCTCGTGAAGTCCAATCAATAGTTATTGGTTATTGAAGCAAGAAACGATGATATGACTAGAGGGTTTACTCAATTAGCTATACAATTAATTGCGATGTCACACGTTGAAGACCAAAATGTTTTTTATGGTGCTGTGACAATGGGAGAATTCTGGCGATTTGGCAAGTTAGATCGGAGTCAAAAGACTATTTTTCGAGATATTCATTTATTTAAAGTGCCTGATGATTTAGACGATTTACTGAAAGTAATGGTAGGAATTTTGGATGGGGATTAAGCTGTCGTGCATTTAAATTGTATATTGAGGGCGATCGGGACACCCCAAAAGAGTTTGATTGTTTCTTAACATACAATTTAAATGCAGAACAGCTTACTGAGTGTAAAATCTTAGCTTAAGATCGATCGCCCTTGCAGTAATTAATCAGTTTGCCAGTCAAAGCGTCTTGATTTGCCGCTGCTTGATTCGCCCGCTGTCCGGCCTTGATAATATCTGTTTGAGCTGCTTGGATTTGCTCTCGACCTTTTATACTGGTAGAAGCCTGATTTCCGGCCTCAAGAGCTTTGCCTATATCCCCGAGTGCTTGACCTATTTCGCGAAAGGATTTAACCGATGGGCCCTGCATTTTTTTGAGATTTGTGTCTGTGATTTGCAGCGCCTCAAGTTGTTTTGCTATCTGGTTCAAATCTTTAGCTAAGTTCTTAGTCGTTGCAGCATCGTTGCTGTCTTTCTTAATATCAATGAGAGTGTTGCCTTTAGCGACAATTGCAGTAAATTTAGTACACTGGGCAGCTCGGTTATCGCTGCAACTAATCGTCAGCGTACAGCAAGCAATAATTATGAACAGGATGGCAATCTGTTTGCGAAAAAAGTACATGATATCGTTTCCGGTAACATCGAAATTATTAGTAGCCAAAATTAGGAGATGGCAGTGCCCTCTCTCTACCCAAAATAACATTGTAGGGACATGACACTGCCTTGGACTCTATCATTCCGTTGCAATCGGAATTTATATGAATCCTCGGTTGCAAAAAAAGTAGATTCTGGGATTTTGTAGTAGAGTGTGTCAGCGATTAGCCGATCGACATATTTACTGTCGAAAAACTTTGGTGGCATTCAGACACGCTCTGCTAAGCTAAACTACGTACCTGTTTAGGAACTATGGTCAAAAACAGCAATAACCTACAGAAGGGCAGCATTTGGGGATATCTTACCCTGCTTTTGCCAATTTCCTTGACGGCGGTTGCCAGTTTCGAGTCGGGAAGGATGTTTTGGGCGATCGCCACCACAGCGGGCATTGCTTGGGCTTGCAGACTCTACCAGCAGCACCAAAAACACAAACTAGCTCATTTAGACTCCGTTTTCTACAGATTGATCAAGGAAAATCAAGGGCGAGTTACAGCTTTGGATTTGGCGATGAATGCGAAACTTCCCGGAGAGAAGGTTCAAGAGTATCTCGACGAACGGGCATCGGAGTTTGCAGCAGATTTTGAAGTGACGGAACAAGGCGGAATTTTGTATTATTTTCAAATAGCTCCAACTGTCAATCAAAGCGAAACACCGAATGCAGTAATAGCTATTCAAGAGCCTCCCATAAATCGGGAAAAAGCACAAGAGAAAAAACCCAACTTATTCCCGATCGCACAAACCAAGAATCCTGAAAATCCCAAAATATCTTTTACCCAGACGGAACTTTCCCGCAGGTTCAAAGTTCATGCAACTACGATCGGCAAGTGGAAAGTTAAGCCAGAGTTTGGTGAGTGGAGTCGCGAAAAAGACCCGGAGGCGATCGCCTGGGAATATTCTACAGAAAACAAGAGATTTTATCCCAAAGATTGAGGTATTGACTAATTGGCTGGTTTGGGCTACGTTGGGTTATAGTCGAAGTTTTTTTGAAATTAAAGGCAAAGCAAATGCAGCAGTACCAGAACCGAGAACAGCTCCCGCTTGATCGGATATTTCTGGGAAATTGCCTGGAACTTCTGAGCACCTTGCCAGACCAATGCGTTGACTTAGTAGTATCCTCTCCTCCGTATAATTTGGGCAAGGAATACGAATCCAAGCAAGCTCTCAATATTTATTTGGAAGAACAGAAACTGGTGCTGCAAGAGTGCAGCCGAATTCTCAAAAAATCAGGTTCGCTGTTCTGGCAAGTCGGTGCTTTCTCCGAAAAAGGTACGCTAATTCCGCTCGATATTCGCTTCTTCCCCATTCTAGAATCCTGCGGGTTAATTCCTCGGAATAGAATTATCTGGGGGAGACAGCACGGTTTGCACGCCCGAAATAAATTCTCATGCCGCCACGAAACAATTCTTTGGTTTACTAAATCCGATGAATATACATTTAATTTAGACGATATTAGAGTGCCGCAAAAGTATCAAAATAAAAAACATTACCGGGGTTCTCGCAAAGGCGAACTTTCGTGCAATCCTGACGGGAAAAACCCGGGCGATATTTGGATGTTCCGCAACGTCAAACACAACCACGAGGAACAGACAATACATCCCTGTCAATTTCCCGAAGACTTGATAGCTAGAATTGTCTTAGTTACAACCATAAAAGGTAATGTTGTTCTCGATCCTTATATGGGTTCGGGTACGGCGGCAGTTGTAGCTAAGAATTGCGATCGGCATTTTATCGGTGCAGAATTGGAGCTAAAATATTATCAAGTTGCGCTGCGTCGTTTAAGCGGGGAACCGGACGAGCGCGGCTATTTCCCCAACTTAAAAACTCTGCGAGACTATGTAGAAAAAACTGGACAGCCAATTGAAGCATTTCGGTTTGACGTACAAGTAGGTAAAAAACCAACAGAACGCAGCAAAGCAAAAATATATCCCGAAGAGTATCACTTAGAAGAAATGGAGAAACGCTTGCTATATGAGGAAGCAGCTTTTGCTGCGGATATTCGGGGAAAAGCTCTACCAGTAGACCTCAAGCTAAATGGCAACGGTAAGAAAACGCTTAATCCTACTAAAATTGGAGAGCAATTAGAACTTGAGTTGTGGAGCTAGTATATCATTTTTCAAATAATCCGAATAGAACTGCGATTGCGGGGCGATCGCCCTGAAATTATTTGACATTCGCACTCTTGCTGAGTTACTATTGTCCTTGATGTTTGAGCGCTGTAAACAGTCAATTTTGCAGGTACATTTGTATTCCTTTCCTTGAATAAACCAACTATTCTGATCGGTACATTAAATAGATAGGCCGATAATACTGTTAGTTGGTTCACAGCTTGCTCGTAGTAAAGGCTGCTATTAGCAGCAGGAAACATTTGTGATTTTGTAACTATAATAACAACCCTAACGGGCTGTCCTGTGAGAGGTGTATTAGTATTGAAAAACAATTGCGATCGCACGGTATTGTTTAATAGAAATGAATAGTGAGAGAACTGAACTTCTGCAATCGCACCAGCAGAACCAAAGTCAACATCTGTTCCCAAAAATCGATACATCGGCGGAATCGGGATTCTGGCTTGCCATCCAAGTTTGACCAACTCTGTTTTGATGTATTCATTTGTTGCTACAGGATCGAAAACTGGATCGCCCACAAATCCAGCTTGAGCTGAAGCTTTTATATGCAGTGGCGTAGCCGCAAGTACGCTACTCATTTGGTTCCATTCTACGCTACAGTAGTCACTGATGACAGTGGTTGCTCCATTGAAATCCATAAATTCAATTAAAATAGCAGATCCTCCTTTCTCCCATGTCTAAACCAACCTTGCGCGCAGTCGCACGCCTCGTCGCCTTTCCCGACAAAGTAACAGAACTTAAATCTCTGCTGCTGAGCATTATAGAGCCAACTCGCCAAGAAGCAGGCTGTATCAAGTATGAACTGTTACAAAATCAAGCCGATCCCACCGATTTTACTTTTGTTGAAGAGTGGGAAAGTGCAACTTTGCTGGAACAGCATCTGGCTTCTAATCATATTCAAGCCGCAGTGCAGCAATTAGACGGTTTGGCAGTTGGGCTACCAGATATTCGCCGCTATGAATTGCTAGCTTAAAAGTGCAAATTGCACACCCTAAATATATTGGTTCTGCCTAAGTCTGATTCTACTAACTTCGGAAAACCTCATGAGAGTAGCAACAATAGAACAGTTATTTACTTATCCAATTAAAGGGCTGACACCGCAAGAAATGTCGGAGTTTGTTTTAACAGCAGGACATGGAATTAAAGGCGATCGAGCTTTTGCGCTCATGTTTGCAGATAGTAACATCGAAGCGGCAAAGATACCCGCTCAAAATCAGCCCTGGATGAGCAAAAAATATTTGGCAGTTCAAAACGATTGGCCTCTGTTAGCCGCTTTGGAATGCGATTATCAACCGGAAACGGCGGTTTTAACAGTTAAGCGTCAAGGAGTTGGAGTATTATCAGCAGCAACGAACACAGCGGCGGGACGCGATCGCATCAGCACCTTTTTTACCGAATATTTGGCGACAATTGAACCAACAAAAGAAGCGAAACATCCGCAGCTTGCGCCTTTGCAATTAGTCGGCGACAGCAGTGGCGAAACTCGTTATCCCGATCGACAACCCGTACACATTTCATTACTCAGTCAAGCCACATTAGATGAATTAACCCAAAAGGCGGGTAAAAACATAGACGTGCGCCGATTTCGCCCGAACATTGTGCTAGAAGGCATGGAAGCTTGGTCGGAATTTGAGTTAATCGGAAAACAGTTTCAATTAGGCGCGGCGCGCATAGAGGTAACAGCACGAATCGGTCGCTGTGTCAATATAGAAGTAAATCCAGAAACGGGCGATCGGGATATTGCCCTACTCAGTTTACTGCAACAGGAATTCGGTCACGCACAAACTGGAGTTTTAGCCAAAATCATCAACAGCGGCACAGTTAAAATCGGCGATATTTTGAATCTTTGATCTCATATCAATTCCGGCTGCGCCGGAATATAGAGGACACGGCACTGCCGTGTCCCTACAATTGATCGCGGTAGGGAAACGGCACTGCCGTGTCCTCTCTATCTTGGCCGTGTCCCTACAATTGATCGCGGTAGGGAAACGGCACTGCCGTGTCCTCTCTATCATTCCGGCTGCGCCGGAATTGATATTAATCTCCCCAAACAATCAACCATCAACGACTGTGGGGCGAGCACCCAAGCCCGCCCCACAGATGCCAGATTAATTGCTAATAACCAGCTTCCTCCTCGTACTCAGGAGTCTTAGTCTTTTCGGGGATATTCACCCGAGGAGCCTTGTAGGGCTTCGGCGCTTCATCGTCAGCCCAAGCATCAGCCTCCACATCATCCTCGTACTCGTACTCTACCACCGGCTCCTTTGGGCGAGAACTTTCAGAGCGAGCGTACTGTTTTTCCTCGTACTCCTCCTCCTCGTAATCGTCCTCCTCGCCGCCCCAATTATCCTCTTCGTACTCGTCGTCGTAATCATTAATCGGTTCAGGCACCGCCGCGCGCATTTGCTGCTGTCGCACAGGAGGCCGATTCCACTGCGAATCCTCGTCCCAATCAACTTCCTCAACCGCAGGCGCAGCTACCCTGCTGCGCATTTCCGGTGCAGGTATCCGCACTCCCGGCCCCAATTGATTTTCCGTAGCCACAGGTTTCGGATAATAGCCTTGTTCCTCCTCGTCGCGTTCCCAAGGTGCTTGGCCCAAACCGACGCGCTCTAGCAAACCTACCGTCAACTGTCGCATCCGTTCTTCGGAACCTTCAAACACAATCAAGCGATTCGGGCCGCTGCTGACAATTTCCTCCATTCCCAACTCGTAAGTGCTGAGAACTTGGTCGGGGATTTGGGGGATTCCCAAGGAAGCGATGATGATTGAAACTAACTTACCGTCTTCGGGGTCGAACCTGAAGCCCCGCACTCTCCCCAAAGGTTCCCCGGTTTCGGTGATCACTTCGCTGTTAATCAAAATGCTGTAGACATCAACATCAACATCATCTTCGATCGCACTTTCATCTTCCACCAACAGCACGTCGCCGATTTCGCTGACATTGTTGAGGAACATAAACCTCGGCATTCCAGCGACCGCGAATATATTATCACGTAGACCGATCGCCACAACTTCCCGCCGGTCAATGTCCACCCACAATTGACTGACTACACCCAAGCGTTTACCTCTGTCGCGGGTGATTACCTGAGTGCCGAGAATGTCGGAGCGTTGGCAAATTTGTTCGGATGTCATCTAGCTCTAATCCTGATTTATCAAGTACATATATCACTGAACACGATCGTCAACAGAGACTCCGGGACTACAACTTCAGTCCTATGACTTGAGTATAAGCTCCCCGCGCTTGAGTAACACCAATTGTACGCTGAGCCGATTGAATCATCGGTCGCCGTAAACTTACAACTATAAACTGGGCTTGTTCCGACTGTCGTTTTATCATTCTAGCCAATCGCTCCACATTTGCCCCATCCAGAAACATATCCACTTCATCAAAAGCGTAGAACGTAGATGGGCGGTAGCGTTGTAGTGCAAAAATAAAACTCAGCGCCGTCAAGGATTTTTCACCTCCAGACATGGAAGCAAGCCGCTGTACCGGCTTACCTTTCGGGTGAGCGACTAGATTCAAACCGCTGCTGAAGGGATCTTCCTCATCGTCTATCTGGAGATAGCCGTCACCTTCGGAAAGTTCCGCAAAAATAGTTTGGAAGTTCTCGTTAACCGCATCGAAAGCTTCTTTAAAAGCGCGCCGCCGTAGCGTGGTAAAGTTTTCGATTCTCAGCAGCAGTTCCGTCCGTTCTCCTTCCAATGTCATCAACTTTTGACTCAATTCTTGCAAGCGTTCTTGAGTGCGGTTGTACTCTTCCAAGGCTAGCATATTGACTGGTTCTAGAGCTTGAATACGTTTGGCGATCGCCTTTACTTCCTGCTGCAATTCCATCAAACTTCCCTTTTCTACATTTTCGGGAATCGACGGCACTGGGTCGGGCATTTCCGCCCGCTGCGTGTCCAATAGAGTGCGGACTGCTGCCAATTGTTCCCGGCGTTCTTGCTGAGTTTCGTGCAGTTTTTGCAACTGCCATTGTAACTGCTGTTTGGCTAAATGCTGTTCTCGCAACTGCGATTCCGCCCGATCGCGATCGCCCTTTTCCACACCCAACTTTTCCTCAATTTCGGTCACGGATGCCTTAGCTGCCACAATTTGGCCATCAAGTTCCAACTGCTGCGAAACAATTCGGTCGATCGCATCAGCGCCCGCCATTTGTTGCACTTGCCATTCCTGCAACTTCTGACTGCCTTCCTTAATTTTTTCCTCCAAACGACCGAATTGATTTTCCAAGTCTACAAGGCGCTGCTGGACGTTTCTCAGAGCCAATTCTCGCTCTTGCAGTTGTGCTTCTTGTGTACGCAAACCCGATTGCATTTGCTGCCATTCGCTGTGACTGTTCGACTCTTCCAACTGCGCCAAAGTTTGGCGGTACTGCTGCAATTGAGATGCTTGTGCGGGCAATTGTTGTTCCAGCAACTGCAATCTCGACTGAGAATTAGTTAATTCCTGAGTATTTTTAGTAATTTGCGATCGAACTTGGGTTTGCTGCGCTTGCAAATTCTTAATTTCAGCATCCAACTGTTCCAACCGCAACTGATTTTCGCGCAAACTCTGCTTCGCTTCCATCAATTCTTGGCTGCGAGTTTTGACTGAAACAGACGCAAGTTCGATCGCAATTTTGCACCTGACCAAAATCCGCTCAATTTCCTCAAGCCGTTCTTCCAAAGATGCGATCGTCCGCGCTTCAACAGCAGCCTCACTAGCATCAACCGTGCCAAAATGCAACGTCGATCTGTTAGCAGAACTTCCCCCAGTCATCGCCCCGCTAGTTTCCAAAATCTCCCCATCCAAAGTGACAATTCGATACTGTCCCAAATAGCGACGGGCATCACTGAGGTTGCTAAACACAACCGTGCTGCCAAAAACATAAGCAAAAATTTCATTGTACCGCGAATCGCAGTCAATCAAATTCACAGCCGCATCCACAAAACCCGCCGCGCGCCGCAAATTTTCATTCACCGAAAATCTGCCGCCTCTAATCTTATTCAAAGGCAAAAAAGTCATCCTTCCCGCCCGTTTTTGTTTCAGCAATTCGATCGCAGCAGCGCCCACACTGTCATTTTCCACCACCATATTTCCCATGCGGCCGCCCGCCGCAATTTCCAGCGCCAACTGAAAGCGCGGCTCCACCCTGCCCAGTTGAGCCACCAAGCCGCAAACTCCGCCAATTCCGCTTTGCGCCACAATTTTTGCAGTAAACGTGCCAGTCGCTTCTTGAAGTGCTTGAAACTGCACTTCGAGCTTGTCTAATTTGCGCTGTCTTTCCCGTTGTTCTTCCAACAAACGAGTTTGAGTTTCTTGTTGTAGTTGCAATTCTTGTTCGGCTTCCACTACAATCTGATTCAGCGATGCTACTTGCAAAGATGCGATGCCTTTGGTTTCCCCAAGGCGGGATTGCTGAACTTTTCTCGCTTCTATTTCCTGTTCTAATACTTGCAGCGATTGGTTTTGTTCTTGAATTTGACTTTGCAGGCGATCGACTCTTTCACCAATTGCAGCTTGTTCCGCGCGTTCAGGTTCCAAACTTTGCTGAATAATTTCAATTTTGCGGTGCAATTCCGTTTGTTGCTGCACCCAAGCTTCTGCCGTCGAGGCGATCGCACTTGCAACTTCCCGACTTTCATTTAAACTTAACTGAGCACCGTCCCGCTGTTCTTGCAAAGTTCCTATTTGAGACCTTACATAAGATATTTCAATCTCAATTTGCTCCAAACTTTGCCGAAACTGCCGAGTTTCTTGCTCAGTTTGTGCTATGTTCGCCGCCATTTGTCCAGCGGTTGTTTCCAAATCCTGTTTGCGGTTTTGCAGTTGTCGCCGTTCGGCTTCCTGAGTCGCAATACTCGCTTGCAAAGCCAACAATTCCGACTCTCCCAAAGCTTTAACGCGGGCATTCAGTGCGTCGAGTTCGGCGGTTGCTGCTTGAATTTGAGTGGTAATTGTTTGCAGTTGTTCGGTGAGATCGGTAGAATTGCGATCGCCCGATTCGATTTGTTCCCGCAGTTTCCATTCTTGCTTTTGCAACTGACGAAATTTAAGAACAATTTCCCACTGCGATTTTTCTTGAAATTCCGCCCGCAACTTTTGATACTTTTCCGCTTTTGTGCGATCGTTCGCCAGTCTATCACGCTGAAAAATCAACTCTTTTTCTACAATGCCGCTGCGTTCTTCCACATCCTTAACTTCATCCAACTTCTGCCTAGCTAAGGAGATTTTGCGATCGAACTGAGCCACTCCTGCCAATTCGTCAATGATTTCTCGGCGTTCCTTAGAATTCATCGAAATAATACTAGTAACGTCTCCTTGCAATACAACGTTATAGCCTTCGGGATAAATTCGCAAACGGTTTAGTTGTTCGTGCAGTTGAGTCAGCGTACAAGGTGCACCATTAATGTAATAAGTCGAAGTGTAAGTACCTTGGCGAGTTACTCGAAGTTTGCGCGTCACACTCCACTCATCCGGTTTGGGATTTGGGATTTTGGCTTTGGGATTAGTAGCGAGTAGTTGTCCGTTGTTGTCTTGAGTTGCTGCAATTTCTATCTCTTCGACTTCTTCAATAGATAACTCATCTGATTTGGGATTAACAGGAGATGATTGTCCATTATTGTCTCCAGTTTCTGCGCTTTTAATAGTTTGGGCTGCAACAAATAGAGGCGATTTTGGATTGATCGGAGATGATTGTCCGTTGTTGTCTCCAGTTTCTGCGCTTTCAATAGTTTCGACTTCTGTTTCAACAGACAAATCATCCGCGGCATTTTCACTTTCATCCTCATCCTGAGTGAACCATTCATCTCCCACATCTTCCAGCGCAAAGGTAGCAGTGACGCTAGCTTCGATCGTACCGCGCTTATTTTGAGCCGTGTTCACCAAATCCGGCAAACGTTCAGCCCGCATTCCCTTAGAAGTCGAAAGTCCGAGACAAAACAGTAAAGCATCGAGGATGTTGGACTTACCAGAACCGTTGGGCCCGGAAACCACTGTAAAACCGGGCAGCACGGGAATGGCCGTCGTGCCGCCAAAAGATTTAAAGTTAGTTAGTTCGATCCGTTTAATGTGAACCATATGCTAGCACTAGCTTTGGCCCTAGGTTGTTGTCACAGGGTAGCACAGGCAATAGGGCGATCGACAACCTGTGAACTTTCCGGCATAGTCGATCGAACAGACATCCTACACTTTTGTCGATCGCCCAGTCGGCCTGTACTACAAAATAGCTTATTGAGAATAGCACCACATCTGTGTCCCGATCGACAGCCACAAACAAACGTAAATTTTGATACAGATAACTCCATGAGACTCGATCGGTATTATTTCTGCGATCGTACCTGAAAGCCTCACCCAGCCACAATGGGAGCCAAGATAATACCAGAAATTCTTAACATCCCCCCTGGACATATAAAAACTTTCCGGTAAAATCGAACCAAAATTAATAATGTATAAAGTAACGAAGCGCATATGGAGGGCAAACCCATTACACCAGCTCAGAACTCATCTAACCTGTCAGTTGCAACTGAAAGCGACGAACAAGTATTACAAATTTGGGGTCGCCAGCCCCTGAAAGGACACGTCAAAATCAGCGGCGCCAAAAACTCGGCCTTAGTCGTCATGGCCGGAGCATTGCTTTGTCCAGACGATTGCCGCCTCCGCAACGTTCCCGGTTTAGCCGATGTCGCCCGCATGAGACAAATTCTGGCGGCTGTAGGAGTCAAATTACAGCAGAACGGCGACGTTTTAGACATCAACGCCAGCAACCTCATAGACGCTCAAGCCCCCTACGAATTAGTCAGCCAACTGCGGGCGAGCTTCTTCATCATCGGGCCGCTCCTAGCGCGTCTGGGATTTGCCAAAGTGCCCTTACCCGGAGGCTGTGCCATTGGGGCCAGACCCGTTGAGCTTCACGTTCGCGGGCTGCAAGCCCTCGGCGCCGAAGTCCACATCGACCACGGTACTGTTCACGCTTACGTCAAAGGGCCGAACCGTCGCCTAAAAGGTGCCAAAATTTATTTGGATTACCCCAGCGTCGGCGCAACTGAAACTTTGATGATGGCGGCGACTCTGGCTGAAGGAGAAACCGTGATTGAAAATGCGGCTCAAGAGCCGGAAGTCGCTGATTTGGCGAATTTCTGTCGCGCAATGGGAGCAAACATTCAAGGCGCGGGCACAAATACGATCGTCATTTCGGGAGTTCCCAGACTGCACGCGGTAGACTATTCAATCATTCCCGATCGCATCGAAGCCGGAACATTCTTAGTAGCAGGAGCCATCACTCACTCCGAAATCAGCTTGTCGCCCGTAATTCCCGACCACCTGACCGCCGTCATTGCCAAATTGAAGACAATCGGCGCGACAATTATTGCAGAATCCGACATTTTGCGGATAGTTCCCGGCCAAACTCACTCCGCCACAGACATAGAAACTCTGCCTTACCCCGGTTTCCCCACAGATATGCAAGCTCAGTTTATGGCTTTGCTGACGCTGAGCGACGGAGACAGTTTGATCAAAGAAACAGTCTTTGAGAACCGCTTGCGCCACGTAGCAGAGCTCAACCGCATGGGCGCAGACATTCGCGTTAAAGGCAATGTCGCGATTGTGCGCGGAGTGGCGCGACTATCGGGTGCACCCGTAGTAGCAACAGACTTGCGAGCATCAGCGGCCTTAGTGCTGGCGGGACTTGCAGCCGATGGTGTCACCACAATCAGCAGTTTGCACCACTTAGACCGTGGCTACGAGCAGTTAGAGGTGAAACTCCAAAAATTGGGCGCTAACTTGCGGCGGGTCAAAGAGGGCACAGAGCCGATGATTGCATCAGCTCCTGTCAATCCCGTGCGATCGGGTTTAAACTGTTAAGTAGTCAGTTGACGGTTAACTGTTGACGGTTAACTGTTGACGGTTAACTGTTGACGGTTAACTGTTGAGTAATGAATAATCACTAAAATGTTGAACATCCCGCTCATCGGTTTAAAAGCAGACCAGTTTCGGCATCCCCTAGACTTGGCAGCCACCAACTCTCTCAAACAACTGCCGGGCATGGATTTGATGGTGCGGCAGTTGCTGGGACAACTTGGCGAACAGTTTTTCATGCTCGAAAATCTGGCTTCTAGCGTCCAAGTCGGCGAAAATCAATTACCTCATCTGCATCAATTGCTTGTGGATGCTTGCAAAACTCTGGACTTAGAAGTGCCGCAGCTTTATGTCCGCCAGCATCCGATGCCAAATGCTTACACCTTTGCGATGCGGGGAAAACAGCCTTTTGTGGTGATGCACACTTCTCTGATTGATTTGCTCACAGACGAGGAAGTTAAAGCAGTAATCGGTCACGAGTTGGGTCATTTGAAGTGCGAGCACGGAGTTTACCTGACTCTGGCTAATTTAATTGTGTTGGCCGCCGGTCAAATTTCGCCCGTGGGAACCGTGCTGGTGCAGGGTTTGCAGGCGCAAATGTTGGAATGGTTGCGGTGTGCCGAATTTACGTGCGATCGCGCCGCCTTGCTCGCCACCCAAGACCCCAAAGTGGTAGCATCGGTGCTGATGAAACTGGCCGGAGGTTCGCCGACTTTAGCACCGAAACTGAATGTAGATGCGTTTTTGGCCCAGGCGCGAGCCTACGACGACCTCAGCAGCACTCAACTGGGAGAAATGCTCAAACAAGCCCAAACCGCTCAGTTGTCCCATCCTGTACCAGTATTGCGCGCCAGAGAGATCGATCGCTGGGCAAGTTCAAAAGATTACGAATCTCTTGTGCAAAATCGATCGGTGTGTTATGGTGGTGAAACCAACAAAAAGGGCGGGTGGCGGAATTGGTAGACGCATCAGACTCAAAATCTGACACCGAAAGGTATGAGAGTTCGATTCTCTCTTCGCCCACTACTGCAAGAGCTTAATAAATTAGGGTTCCAGATATCTCATCTGGAACCCTAATCTATATGGTTTTCGGTTACTCTTAGGCAAGAAAGGAGCGAAAAACCCGTGACCTTCGCAGACACAAAAAGCAACTCCCCAAACATACGAATCCTTGCCATTTCAGGAAGCCTTCGTCAGGCTTCATCTAATACCGCTTTGCTTCAGGCTGCTCTCTCGTTGTCACCTCAAAATGTTGAGATGAAATTGTATGGTGGACTCGGCAATTTGCCGCATTTCAATCCTGACCTTGAGCCAACGGAACCATCTTCCGTCACAGATTTGCGGACGCAGTTAAGATGGTCTGACGGCTTGCTGATTTCAAGTCCAGAGTACGCGCATGGCGTACCCGGTGTTTTGAAAAATGCCCTCGACTGGTTAGTCAGTGGGGAAGAGTTTGTCGGTAAGCCGATTGCATTGTTCAATGCGTCGCCCCGCGCTGTTCACGCCCAAGCTTCACTGATTGAGATTGTGACAACAATGGCAGGACGAGTTATTCCTGAAGCCTCAATCACAGTTTCCCTGCTTGGTAAAAAACTTGATGCAGCTCAAATAGTTGCTGATTCAGAGATGTCAAGTGAGTTGCAATCCGCGATTTCTGTGTTTGCCAATGCCATTCTACAACTCATGAATGACAAATAACTACTGTCAACTGCCAAAACTGACTAATGACTAAATGACAAGTTTTATTGGTGAAATAGCCGCTTTAGCTGCTGCATTTGTCTGGGCTCTATCTTCCACAATTTGGCAGCGAGTGGGACAGCAAATCCCCGCAGTGGTACTAAATTTGCTCAAAGGCGCGATCGCCCTTTTCATGCTCCTTGCCACTATACTCATTTTAGGCAAATCCTTACCACCAGTCAACCCCAATATTTTAGCAATGCTGCTGATCAGCGGCGCCCTAGGAATTGGCATCGGAGACACCGCTTTCTTTATCGTCTTAAAATATTTAGGAGCGAGGCGAACGCTGCTTTTAGAAACCCTATCTCCCCCTTTAACAGCTTTATTTGGATTCATATTTTTGCAAGAAAAGTTATCAGCCATTGCTTGTATCGGCATTCTTTTAACAATCTGCGGCGTAGCTTGGGTAATTGCCGAACGGACAGCCGAGACAGCCTTACCATCAAAACATCTTTGGCAGGGACTAGGCATTAGTTTATTGGGGCAAACAAGTCACGCTGCCGGTGCTATTTTATCCCGCGCCGCTTTCACTCAAATAGATATCGATCCCCTGTGGACTGCGGCCTTGCGTTTGAGCGGCGGTATGGCAGTCATGCTGTGCTTTTTGAACCGGAGAAACCTGGATAGTTTCCAACAATTAAAAGTGCCAAAAATCTTAGGCGCAATAATTTTAGCAGCTTTTTTAGGCACGTATCTCGGAATTTCTCTGCAACAGACTTCCCTGAAATACGCACCCGCAGCCATCGCCCAAGCACTCAGTTCTACCAGTCCCCTGTTTGTACTGCCTTTAGCTGTGCTGGCGGGCGAAAAGGTGAGCTGGCGCGCAGTTGTGGGCGTGGTTTGTGCGATCGGCGGAATCGCGCTATTGTTGGGTTTGAAGTGATTAGATGTGAGACTTGAGATTTTAGATTTGCAAAATGACTGATTATCGAGGCGATCGGCAAACTAGCAATTTAGCAGCTATCCACCAACAAATCAATTGGCTTCAGCAACAGCCAGACGGCATCATATTCCAACAAAATTCCGGCGACAACTGCATCGCAGTCAAAAAAATAAAATCAGTGTTACTACTGCTGTTAGCAGACAAAGAAACTTTAAGTACAAACGTAGCTCAATTAATCCTAGACCTCGACAATCCGCTAAATTTAATCTTTCCCTATGCCAGAGCAATTCTGCTAGCATTAGTTTGGAAAAATCAACCCCAAAAAATCTATATAATCGGTTTTGGTGGCGGCAGTATTCCCCGATTTTTCCACCACCATTTCCCTGATGCAATAGTCGAATGTACGGATATAGATCGAACAGTAGTAGAAGTTGCTCGCAAATTTTTTGGCATTCTATTCGACGACAGACTAAAAGTAGCAATTCAAGACGGGCGCGAATATCTAGCACAACAAAATCCAATAGTAAATAACGATATAATTATTGTCGATGCAGGTTTTGGTAACGGCTATATGCCCTATAAATTGGTGACACAAGAATTTTACCAACTGTGCAAAACTCGCTTGTCAACCGCAGGTGTTTTAGTTATCCACCTGTTCCACAAAGAAGAGTTTAATGCGGCAGCGGTGAAAACTATTCAAACTGTATTCGCACAAGTTTATATATGCAATTTGGAAACCGGCAACAGCATTGTCATTGGGACTAATGCTCCCGATTTAGCTCAAAATGAAATTTTCTTAAAAGCCGAACTTATTCAAGATTTCTACAATTTAGGATTTTCTTTAATCGAAATGTCTCTTCAGCTAAAAAAAGTCGCCCAATTGCCGGAATGGCTCAAGAATTGGGAGACGCTGCCAGTTTTTACAGATGCTGAAATACCCGCAGGATATGGAGACTGCTAAATGCACACATTGACGGATTTTGAGGAAACGATCCAAAAACCTCCTGTGATACGTCATAAGTACGATCGGGCTGTAGTCTCTAGGGTGCGTCGCTGCGAGATATTTATAACTTGCTGAAATACCCGTGGCGACGCACCCTACACGGGAACTCAGATTGTGTGTACTTCATAAATATGGAATCTGCTGTATTAGCAAACATCTGTCTCGAAAATACTTGACAGTCTGATTGCGTCGGTGTAGTATAAAAGTATTACAAATTAGTAAAAATATGAGACTAAAAAGTTGGGAGTCTCCCCGCAGCGAGGGCAGAAACTCCAAAGGCAAAGGCGGCTCAGCCAGAGCTCGACAGCTCAAAAAGCGACAGCAAACTCTCCGCAAACTCTTAAAAGCTGGACACGATCGACCAAACCACCAACCAAACCACCAACTAAACAATCAAGGGAAGGAAACCAATAATTCCTTCCCTTATTTTTTATCTGTCTGTAGCTCGATCGGGCTGAATATTCCGACAAATCCTGCGAGTAATGCACTCCGGCGATCGCACCTCCCCGAGACACTGTTTCTCAGTAATCTTAATAAGGAGGATTTTTTTTAGATACGTTGTTGAGGGAGGGCAACTGAGGTCGAGAAGACTGAGGAGGAAGATAGTATTCGGGAGCAGGTGCGGGCTGTTCGGCTTCAGAGCGGTGAATCTGCCACCAGCGGAGAGCGATCGCCACCCCAGCAGTACCCAGCCCAAAAGCCAATAAAGACCCACTCGCACCGATGCTGCCGATCGCTGCATCGACAACACCTACTGTCACAACAAAGCTGGTAATTGGCTCTCTACGGTAAGCTGACCTCAAAAGTCGCGTCCACGAAGCATTCATAAAAACTCTCGGTAAGTGGGAAACTCAGGGGCTTTAGCCCTGAGAGGGAAACGACGCGGGCGGTTTCAACCGTCTTGAATCCCCTTTCGGGGTTGGAGGGGTATGGTTACCCCCCCTTTCGAGGTATGGTTGCCTCGATCTCCCTTGCGGGGTAATGTTCGCTTCGACCTGTTATAAAGGCTTTTTAGACCTGCAACACTGTTTCAGTGACTTTAAAACTGTTTAATTGCAGATGACAGAGCGGAAAACTAGCGTCGCATTCGCCGATGTCGTGACCGGTGGGGGACGTCTCCTCGTAAGAGGGGTCTGGTCAGAACAGCTTGTAATTTCTTACAAGCTCAGTGGCGTTGATTCCCTGAGTTTCTGACGTGGTTTTACTTTGCTCTATATGTATTTACAATCTCTAAAATTTAGAGTTGGCTGGGCGATCGGGATTTCTAGCTCAGACATTAGCTTCAGCTAAATTAATCTTATCGCCTGTGGGGAATTGTACGGGAGCGAGGCAAAATTGCCAAGCTTGTCCAATTAATATTTCACCTGAGATACACCTCCAGAAGCAAGCTCTTGCATTCGGTTCGCCGAGCTATCTCGACGCCTGAAGTCGCTGGGCTGGTTTCTAATTAATATTCTAATCAATTCCCGAATTTGTCGCGGTCAGCACAGGTAACACCCGTTGCGGGAAAAGTCAAAACAAAGTGTAAGGCTGACAGCGCCAAACCGCTAAAATTAGTTAAGGCCTAACCAGGACAGCAACCCCTGGCCTGTGACATACTCGATAATTAAAGTTATAGAAAAACCGATCATCGCAGCTCGACCGTTCAGGCGTTCTGCGTAGCTGTTGAAGCCAAATCTTGGCTGTTCCAGTTTGGGAGTGACGGTGGGTTGTAGTTGTGTCATTGCTTTGGATACCTGGCGATATACGCTATTCAAGTGTGAAATCGAATGTTAGTTACAATTCTTAAACATTTCTGCTCCTATTGTAAAGAGGTTTAACCTCCGTCAACCGTCCCGGCTAAAAAAAACTACTGCCCACTAAAGCCACTTAATACCTGCTCAAAATATGACTAATCAGTTAGATACCGATAAGCTTCCTGCAGCCGTACAGCGAGTTGCCTTTGCCCTTCGTACAGTAGGCTGGGTTAGCTTCTGGGTGCAGTTAGTGCTAGCGGTGGTAGCGGCGATCATTTTGCTCTTTGCCATCCCCTTCGCCATTCCCAGCACTACTGCCGCTGCGAATTCAACCAGTGCCGGCACCGGCGGCGGCGTATTTTTTGCCATTTGCGGGCTGCTCGTGCTAGGTTACAGCGTATTTCGGGCTTTCCGCTTCACCCGCTTGTCGAGACAACTCCGATCGCCCGCCAATGCTATCCGCCCTAAAAAAGCAGACACTATCAAACAGGTACAGTTCACACTGGTCAGCAACTTGGTAGGAATGCTGTTGACGCTGGTAGGCGCAGAAGCCATCAGCGGAACGCTTTTAGCAAAATCTTTAGCCCAGCCGCAAGCCTTGTTCGGTGCCGCAGTTGATGTGGGCAAATTTATTCAGCCTTTAGACATATTTGTGGTACTCGCGAATACTCACGCCACTGTTGCTCACTTTGTCGGGATTGTTGGGACTCTTTGGTTACTCGATCGTATACACAAACAGTAGTAGTGGGGCATTGGTTATTAGTTATTAGTTATTGGTTATTTGTGAAGGCCTACTAATGCCTAATGCCCAATGCTATAAAAGCCCAATGCCCCAACCGACATCCGGAATCATTGCCTATGTGTCGAAGAACGTACTCAGATACCTTCTAGCAAGACAACATAAACATCATGGCACTGAAACCCGAGGCTTATTTTGGGGTTACAGATCACGCAACTATTGAAGTTTCTCAAGAAAGTTTTCGTTCTGTCCTTGGTCAAATAGAAGTTGAACTTCTCTGTAGCGAAACCTACAGCCAAGCTCTAGCTAGCTTACAAACAATGTTAGGTTCCGCAGCTTCTGCTGCCGAAATTTTAATTAGAGCAGTTAGCAGAGAAGCAGTCAAGCTTGCATTCGATCGGTTTCCCAAACCAAACAAAACAGAAATTCAAGTCACCCAAGAGACTTTTCCTGCGGCATCCTCTGTTAAAGAATTAGAGCCACCAGTCCCTGCTCCTGTCTTCTATTGGCGCAGCGCTATTTTGGAGGCTCCCCCCAAAACCGAGTCCGAAACTGCTGAAAATCTTGATCGAGATAACAACACTTCAGAAGAAAGCAAAGAAACGCCCAAAGACGAAAGTCAAGCCGAGTCGGCTGCACCTGTAACTGTCATCACTCCCGCAAAATCTTTTCCAGGGTTCGGTTTGTCCAAGAAGCCGAAAAAACTCACCCCTGAAGAAGAAGCAGAAATAGCAGTTAAACAGCGAGAAGAGTGCCTGCGCGAGTTGGGCCGAGAATTGCGTAAGGGACGGCAAATTCGATCGCTATCCATCCAACAACTTCACAGTCAAACTCTTGTGCCGCTGCACCACATTGAGTCGATCGAAAATGGGGAAATCGATAAACTGCCCCAAGATATTTACGTTAGAGGTTTTATCCTCCGTCTCGGCGACGCTTTGGGACTAGACGGCATAGCGATGGCAAATGCTTTACCCAAACCAGCTCCTAGCCCAATTCCCGGCGCGTATTTGTCTGTTTCCGACTCCGAGTCAGCCGAAGGCTTTCAAATGCGTCCAGTGCATTTGTACCTCGGCTACACAGCTTTGATGGCTGGGGCTGTAGGGGGTTTGGGTTGGCTGTCGCAGCAACCCATAGTACCCGGGGCAAATGCAGTACCTCCAACGCAGGTGACACCGCCCGCGTCTGTTGCACCGGCTCAGAAGAACCCAGAAAAAGCACCTCAACCGGGTGTGAAGAAGTCTAATAGTCACGGGGGGATGATTATGGGGGCTGACATGGCGCCGCCGGAGGTGATTTTTGGTTAGAGAGTGTTGTCGGGCGATCGATCGCCCGACAACACACTCTTGGCGCAGGTAAACTCGCAAATCCGGTTTCCGAGTTTACTGGCATACCAAACTTGCTTCAATGAGTCTTGGAGATCGCGGTTTAGATTTTAGTTCAATCACCCACCTTCATCGATCGTGTAAAGTCAAATCTCAAATCCCCTTAATGAATTTTCAACTGCATCAGGAAACCCGATATGTGCGATAAACTATCTATTTGACCCGTCCTCAAAGAGGTTTCCGATCAGATGAGTTCCCCAGCCACTGCTGCTCCCTTAGAGATCGATCCGCTATCGACTCAACCGCTAACAGTCACAAGTTTAGCCACACCAGAAACTGCTTTCTCCAATCCGGCTCAACTTCCACAAAAATCTTGGACGATCGAAGATAGCGAGAAACTGTACCGCATTCAAGGTTGGGGGGAACCTTATTTCTCGATCAACGCCACCGGTCACGTTACAGTATCTCCCAAAGGCGATCGCGGCGGTTCCCTGGACTTGTGCGAACTGGTAGAATCTCTCAAACAGCGAAATTTGGCTTTGCCTTTGCTGATTCGATTTTCGGATATTTTGGAAGATCGGATCGATCGCCTAAATTCGTGTTTTGCCAGGGCGATCGCTCGCTACAATTACAAAAATGTCTATCGTGGTGTCTTTCCAGTCAAATGTAACCAGCACCGACAATTAATTCAAGATTTGGTACGTTTTGGTCAACCCCATCACTTTGGACTGGAAGCCGGATCTAAACCAGAATTAATGATCGCTTTGGCGACATTAAAAACCCCAGGCGCTTTATTAATTTGTAACGGTTACAAAGACCGCGAATACATAGAAACCGCAATTTTGGCACAGCGTTTAGGGAAAACTTCCGTAATTGTGCTGGAGCAAATTGAGGAAGTAGAACTCGCGATCGCAGCCAGCATTGCATTAGGAATTAAACCGATTTTGGGAGTGCGAGCCAAGCTCACTACCAAAGGCATTGGCCGCTGGGGAGGTTCCACGGGCGATCGGGCAAAATTTGGCTTGACAATTCCTGAAATTATCCGCGCCGTCGGGGAACTAGAAAAAGCTGGAATGCTCGACTGTTTGCAGTTACTACACTTCCACATCGGCTCTCAAATTTCCTCAATTAGCGTCATCAAAGATGCTATTCGAGAAGCCAGCCACATCTATGTAGAATTAGCTAAATTGGGAGCTAATATGAACTACTTGGACGTAGGCGGCGGGCTCGGCGTTGACTACGACGGCTCTAAAACCAACTTCCACGCTTCCAAAAACTACAATATGCAAAACTACGCTAACGACGTAGTAGCGGGAATTAAAGATGCCTGCGACGAGCGGAAACTGCCGGTGCCAATTATCATTAGCGAAAGCGGGCGGGCGATCGCCTCTCACCAATCAGTCTTAGTTTTTGACGTACTCGGTACTAGCGATGTCCCCAGAGAAGTACCAGAACCAGTAGACGAAACAGCACACCAAATTCCGCGCAATCTCTACGAAATTTACCAATCCATCACTCCCGAAAATTATCAAGAAGTCTATCACGATGCTATCCAATTCAAGGAAGAAGCAGTCAGTTTATTTAACTTAGGCTATTTGGGAATTGCGGAACGGGCTAAAACCGAACAGTTGTACTGGGCTTGCTGCGATAAAATACAGGCGATCGCCCGGCAAAAAGAATACGTCTCGGACGATTTGGAAGACTTAGAAAAGGTGATGGCATCCATTTATTACATCAACTTATCTGTTTTTCAGTCAGTCCCAGACAGTTGGGCAATTAACCAATTATTCCCAATTATGCCAATTAACCGACTCGACGAAGAACCGACTCAGCGCGGTATTTTAGCCGACCTCACCTGCGATAGCGACGGCAAAATCGACCAATTTATCGATTTGCGAGATGTCAAATCGGTTTTGGAGCTGCATACTCTCAAACCCGGAGAACCTTACTATTTGGCGCTATTTTTGGGAGGTGCTTATCAAGAAATTATGGGCAACCTTCACAACTTATTCGGCGATGCAAATACAGTTCACATTCAGCTAACGCCTTCTGGCTATCATATCGAACACGTTGTCAAAGGGGACACGATGAAAGAAGTCCTCAGCTACGTACAATACGATGCAGAAAGTTTGGTTGAAAGCATCCGCCGTCAGACAGAATCCGCTTTGCAGCAAAATAAAATTACTCTTTCCGAGGCTCAACTTTTGCTGCAAAATTACGAGCGGAGTCTGGGCCAATATACTTATCTTCAGTCTTAAAATGTAGGGTGCGCACGGAGCGCCTTACCAGGATTGAAAGCTGAGATAATAACCGTAAAAGTAGGGTGCGCAGTGCGCACCTTACCTTAAAAAATTACCAATTAGCAATTAGCAATTAGCCATTAATCAGTATGACCGAGAATTTCTGCGATCGCCCGCCGCTCTTCTCCCTGTACAGTTGGTAAAACTTGGCGAGCATCCGTAATCAGCCAATCGAGAGCGGCCGCTTGCAAATCGATCGCCGCCCCGGTTTTATCAACGCAGTAGCGCCCGAACACCAGCTTGTCAACCAACCGCACCTCCGGCCCCAAACGGGAATACTCAAAAATCACGCTGTTTTCCACAGTCGCCCCGCTGCACACCCAACAATTTGGGCCGATCATCGTCGGCCCGACAATTTTTGCTCCATCCTCAATAATTGTCATTCCGCCAATGTAAACAGGCCCAGTAATATCAACCTTATCCCAATTCACAGATACATTCAAACCAGCATAAATGCCGGGGCGCACCTCAACTCCCGGAATCGAAACATTTTTAACTTCTCCCAGCAGCACGCTCTGAATGGCTCGCCAATAGTCAGGAACTTTGCCAATATCCACCCACTCAAAGTCCATGCTAATCCCGTAAAAAGGCGCGCCTGCTGCTACTAGCGCCGGGAATAACTGCGAACCGATATCGTATTCCGTATCAGAGGGAATATAATCGAATATTGCAGGTTCAAAAATGTAAATACCGGTGTTGATGTCGGTACTCAGAGCTTCTTCTACAGAAGGTTTTTCTTGGAAATCTTTAATTTTGCCAGATTCGTCAGTAACTACGACTCCGTAACTGGGAACCTCCTCGCGGGGAACCGATTTCATCACAATAGTAGCGATCGCCCCTTTTTCTCGGTGCCACTTCACAGCAGCAGTCAAGTCCAAGTCAATCAAAGCGTCGCCGCACAGCACCACAAAAGTATCGTCAAAAAACGGCGAGAAGTCCTGAATCCGCCTCATGCCGCCAGCCGAACCGAGAGCCTCTCCAATCAGTTCTCCTTCCTCAATTCGCCCTTCAAAAGAATAGGCAATTTGTACCCCAAACTTTTGACCGTCTCGGAAGTAGTTTTCAATCACATCTGCTAAGTGGGAAACATTGACCATAATCTGGTCAAATCCATGCTGGCGGAGCAATTCAACCAAAAACTCCATCACTGGCTTTTGCAGGATGGGAATCATCGGTTTGGGTATTGTCTGAGTAATAGGACGGACGCGAGTGCCTTTACCGGCCGCCAGAATCATCGCTTTCATTATGAACTTCCTCAACCCTCTGTTAATTGATATCAACTCAACAATTAGATGCTAGCGGTTGCGATCGAATCGATCGATCGCAGCAAAGTCCTGACCTGTTTATAGGCGACATCGTACCAGGCTATCAATCATTTATTCTCTATTTGCTCGAAACCAAAAACCAGGAATCGGGAATCACCAAGAACTTTGCACTCCTACTGTCCCGGTTTCAGACTCAACATTAGAATGGTGCTGAGTCTGGAATACTAACCGACGCAGTGGCACACTCATTAGTTTCGCCAGAAAACCTAAGCCTGTAAGCTCAAAGCGCCCGGATTTTGAGGTCTTGATAAAACTCCTCTTGAAGCAACTCTACTTTAGACTGAGCCGACAGCAGCAACAACGCCCAAAAAATACCCACCCGGTCATGATTTGGCGAGTGAACTTCCTCAGTCGATACCGGGAGTTCTGGAGCGACAGAGGAGTCTAAATCCTTATGATGCCAAAGTTCCAGCAGTTGTTCTAAGTCGAGCCAACCCTCGTCAATTTCCGAGCCCCGTTCTGCAAGAAGTCGATCGAGTTCGCTAGCAGTTTCCACCAAATTTTCTTGGTGAGCTAGCTCAAAGATAGCCTGAGCCGCTTGCGATCGCATTTTTGAAGTAGGGCGCCGCCGGGGAGCAACTGTCTGCTCCATTGCTGCTTTCATTAGCTGCAACTGCTCGATCAGTTCTGGGAGACTCACCGGGCGTTTTTGCGGCAGTTGAGCTACACCGCGACGGCGCAATTGCCGCTCCAGATGCTGCGGCAAATGTCGCCCGCCTGAGTGTTCTGCGTCTTCGAGCGCGTCCTCGTCCAATTCAGGATTCACGGGGGGTTCACAGAGGACAATACTTTCTGCTTTGAGCAACACCAGCATGGAAGCGTACAAAAACGCTTGACCAGAGTGGGACAAATCGGAGAAATCCGTGCCCTGATCGGCATCGCAGGCGTTGGTCAGCTTGCTCAAACATCGATCGAACACTTCAATTACCTTAACGTCCCAAGGATCGATTTCTCCCCGTTCTGCTAAGTCTATTAAAATTGCGATCCCCTCAGAAATCGCTTCTAAACCATCTTGGTCTCTGGAAACGGCCATTCGATTTTAGATTTTAGATTTTATCGAAGAAGGAAGTTCGGCAACGGATTGTGTAACAGATGTAACGGATGTCAGGAAGAAGGAAGAAGGAAGAGGGAAGAATGGAAATGCAATTCCGGGCAATGGTTTTAGCAATTAAAAATGTCCTGACCGTCGAGCGTGGTTGCTAGAATTGGCAATCATTTCAGCAGTTTTGTTTGGCCGATACTATTTCTAAACTTGTCAGTTCTGCACTTTCTAGCAAAGGTTGTTTTGCTTCTACTTCTGCTTTATAGCATTCGATATCTTGTTCTAATTCCTGAATTCGCTGCTGTTTTTCGCGAACTTGGCGAATTTCTTGGCGGGACCCGAGAGTTCGCTGCATTCTCGACCACAAACTGAACAGCCACGCTAAAACGGCTCCCAATCCGGTCGCCACAATTAATTCTACGCATAGCGGAGCTTTAATTTGGACACCTTTGATAACTTGAATCGCGGTCGGCTCTGTATTTTCGATGCTGAACAATACTAGAGCCAAGCAAATCAGAAAGATCAAGAAGAAATTTAGCGATCGCATTTTCTATGTTCCTAATTCTCAATTCCGGTTAAGCAAATTGTCGGTCATTTGTCAACTGTTTTTTTGCAGATGCTCCCAGTTTTTTTTGATATCAAATCTGGTCAATCAGCCATAATATGCTGCGAGGGGTGAGTTGATTGGATCTCTGAGAGTTGATTGAATATCTTGGTAAACCCGCCCCTGCATGACATATTCTGTTTAGGTTTGACCGATGTTTTGCGGTTTCTTGCCGATTCCCATTGCTGGCAATATTTGATATTTCAAAGCAATTCCCACCGCCACAAATAAGGCAATAATCAGCGCCCCAATTCCTACGGGACTAGGAATCCAAAATGTCGCCTCCAAATAGTTAACTTCCCCGGGTTTCAGCTTCCAAACTAACTGCTTTCCCTGCTCATAACTTGCGGGAACCAGCGCACCGACGACAGTTTCAATACTTTCGGCGCCCCAAGGTGTGTTCAAGCTAAAGTCTAGCTCCAAAAGCCCCCCCGGACTCAGCAGCAGACTGCCGTTAGAGGAAAGCAGAGAAAGAGAGCGCAAGTCCAATTCCAAACTCAACCGATTTCGCAGCACCAATAACAAGTTATTTTGCTTGACACTCAGGTGAGATTCAAACTTCGGCAAATCGGTTTCTAGGGGACTTGCGACCCTGGATTTTGCGGTTTGGGCGATCGGATTGTAAAATTGGTTAAACTTGTCTTCTAACTCAGCGCCATTATTGAAAGGAATGCTGACTAGAACTTCTCTATCGGAAAGCCGTTTAGTTTTTCCGTCCAGCAACCTCACCCGGCGTTCTACACTTTTGAGCCAATCTCCAACAGTTTCGCTGCTGAAGCTCGTCAACTTTTCCCCCAGTTTAATGTGCTGCACAATTTCGCCGCGAGTTTGACTGTCAAAGTTGACTCCGACATCGTACTGAACGCATCCAGTCACTAGGTTTAAAACGCAAAAAAACAAAGGTAAAAGAAACAAGAAGTGCTTTTTCCTTTTCCCATTTTTATCCTGGACAATTTGCTCTTTCATTGTTGTTTTTTCCCTGTTTAACTGGTTCCCCGGCTCTGCCTGGGAACCCATGTCCAGAGGCTCTGCCTCGCACGCTTTCATGAAAATTTGAGGCAGAGCCTCACGATCTGCATTACCAGGCAGAGCCTGGTAACGAGTAACTCACAGCCAGGACACGGCACTGGCGTCTCCTCTATATCATTCCGGTGTTACCGGAATTGATATAACCTATTGCCTCGAAGCTACACCCAACTGTTGAAACAACATACTGGGTAAATATGCGGCACCGCCTACCCATTCCAATTCGCTGCTCAAATCTGCCAAATTTTTAAAGGCTTCAAAAATGCTGCCTGCGACCATTGTATTCTTGACGCGGCCGACAATTTTGCCTTTTTCTACTTTATAGCCTAAGTCCAAATTGACCGAAAACTCGCCAGCTAATTGATTGGATTGACCTGCACCTAGAACCTGCTCTACTATTAAGCCTTCGTCCATGCTAGCAATCAAGTCTTGAATAGGAGTGTTGCCTGGGGCAATGCAAAAGTTAGTCAAATCTGGGCCCGGGCGAGACAATCCGCCACGAAAACCGTTGCCGGTTGATTCTACACCTCCACGCGCGGCCCACCTGCGATCCCAATAAAATCCGGTGACAGTTCCTTTGTCAATTAAGACTTTGCGAGTTGTGGGAGTTCCTTCGTCGTCGAAGGGACAAGCAGAAGGGCCTAAAGTTGGGTCTTCAAAAAAGGTGAAGCGTTCGTCAAATAAGGTTTCGCCGATTTTGTCGGCTAGGGGAGAGGCTTTTTGAACGACGGCTTGACCGGAAAGGATGGTATCAAATAGGCCGCCGAGGGTGCTGGCGGCGGCATTGGGGGTGAACAATACTGGGTAGGAACCGCTGGTGATGGTGGCTGAATGTTCGGCGAGGCGGTATTTTTCGAGGAGTGATTCGAGGATGCTGTTGGTGTCGATCGCCCGATCGCGCGCCACATCATAACTGTATGCTTGCATAAAGTCTTCTCCTTGTACCAAATTTCCGGCGATCGTACCGCTGACTATTTGGCTGCACCTTTCGGCATAAACGTCTCGCGTCGTGGCAATCTTGACGCGGCCGCTGCGGACGTGAAAGCCCACATCTACCATAATATCGGGATTGTAGGCGTGAACTGAGTCGATGAGGTTTTTGCCGTTTTCGACTAATTCGGCTGTTGTGGGCGGAGTGTAGGTACTTTCTGGGGTGGTTAGATGGAAGTTGGAGGCTAGTTCAAATTCGGCTGCGTCGCCTATTTCGGCTGTTTGAATGGCTGCATCAACTAAATCGTCTATCCGCGTTAAGTCTGTGGAACTAGCAAAACCGATTTTGCCATTGTAAATCAGCCGGAGTGCTACGCCTTGCAGGGCTTTGGTTTGCAGGGACTTGAGGCGATTGTTCTCAAATTCGATCGGCGTATCTTGGCTGGATAAATAGTATACTTCAGCGGCCGAAGCGCGTTGAGATGCCAATTTCAATATCTGTTCTACGGTGGAATCGCTCACAATAATCGCCTTTCTGGTTGGTCTTTGTTTTATTTTAGCGATTTTGGGTGTGGCCAGAAACCCGGTTTTTTCCCAAAATATCGATACACCGCCCAAAAACTGCGAAAAACCCGGTTTATTTAGTCGAAGTGCATCCATTAATCTCCAGCCCTCTGCTGAACCATAGCAATAATGCGTCTCACTGTCTCCGCGTCAGGCGATCGCAAATGCTGTAAAATCTCCAAAGATTGCTGTAAATAATTCAAAGCTTGGTCAAAATCTCCCTGCGCTGCTAACAACTGTCCAAGCATTGCGAAAGTAGCTGCTTTCCCTTGAACATTGCCAATTTTTTCCTGAAGTTGGAGTGATTCTTGATAAAGTGCGATCGCCTGTTCTACTTCCCCTTGATTGGCATAAATTCCTGCTAGTTGGTGCAAAGTAGCAGCTTTCCCTTGAAGATTGCCAATTTTTTCCTGAAGTTCGAGAGATTGTTGATAAAATGCGATCGCCTTTTCTACTTCTCCTTGATTCGCATAGATTCCTGCTAGACAGTGCAAAGTAGCAGCTTTCCCTTGAACATTGCCAATTTTTTCCTGAAGTTGGAGTGATTGTTGATAAAATGCGATCGCCCTTTCTACTTCCCCTTGATTCGCATAGATTCCTGCTAGATTGTGTAAAGTAGTAGCTTTCCCTTGAACATCGCCAATTTTTTCCTTAAGTTCGAGTGATTGTTGATAAAATGCGATCGCCTTTTCTACATCCCCTTGATTCGCATAGATTCCTGCTAGATTGTGTAAAGTAGCAGCTTTCCCTTGAACATCGCCAATTTTTTCCTTAAGTTCGAGTGATTGTTGATAAAATGCGATCGCCTTTTCTACATCCCCTTGATTCGCATAGATTCCTGCTAGATTGTGTAAAGTAGCAGCTTTCCCTTGAACATCGCCAATTTTTTCCTTAAGTTCGAGTGATTGTTGATAAAATGCGATCGCCTTTTCTACATCCCCTTGATTGGCATAGATTATTGCTAGACAGTGCAAAGTAGCAGCTTTCCCTTGAAGATTGCCAATTTTTTCCTGAAGTTCGAGTGATTGTTGATAAAATGCGATCGCCTCTTTGGGATTTCCCCAATCGTCCTGAATCCATCCTAATTCATGTAAAGTATTTGCTTTTAAAGATATGAACTCTTCATCATTTTTCGCCAAATCTAACGCTTGTTCCAGATAGTATTTTGCAGTTTTATATTCACTCCGGCTGCGATAAGCAATTCCCAAATCATTCAAAACTCTGATGCGAGTTTTCAAATCCCCTTCAGTTTCCTCGCGCCCATTCGAGGGAGTATATTCCATCAATAACCGTTTCAATAAATCAATTCTTTCCTGCTTTTCCGGCAACTCACAATTGCTAATCCCTTTGCTAGCATCCAGAGTTTGAGAAATCGCATCATCTCTAGTATTTGCCATAGTTTTGAACACAAAAGTCCCCGAATTCCAGGCCCAGAAATCCGGCGCATAATTAGCAACTCGCGTAATCGCATAATCCGGCAAACAAAACAGCATTAGATGCGGCACCATAACCGGATAAGCATCTCGTACCCAATTAAAATCCACCAGCATCGGCGGATATTCCCCCGTCATCCCGATCGCATTTTCCACTCCCCGCACCATGAAAATCAACTTTTTGTCTGGTTGAACCTTGACTGTTGGCAAAACCTTCAGAATTTCATCCAACAAAAAGCGCATCTCAGGATCGGGAAAATCCCAAATCTCAAACTGCATCTCTTGACAATCGGGATGACTAATTAAGGCCCGAATAATCGCATCTCTATCCCTAGCAAAATTACTTTGAATAAATCCCAAATCAAAGGCATCGTCGGGAACAATATCGACAAACGTCAGCAATTGGTCAAAAGATTCTTGATTGAGTTCAACAATCCTTTGCTGATATATTTCAGGGATTTCCTTGAATTGATGCCAGGGCTTGTTGGAAAGCATAACTTTGTTTTACGAGTAGGTTAACATAATTCCACCGACTATTGCCGTTGTATTCCAAGACGGAAAGATTGAATAATAAAGTTTGTCCGATTTCATCTTTATCAATATCTTTTTTGAGGCAAACTTGCGCTAATATGGTGTAATATTCTGCCGTAGGAGTAGACCTTTCAAAGTCAAATTGCTGTTGATTTAAAGCGTAAGTTACATCTTCAGCCAAAACTTTACTGTGTTTGCGAGTCACGGCTGTGCGACAAGCCGATCGAGTCGTCTGCATCAATTGTCGCACATGACCACCACTAGCTTTTGCCAAATCTAGCAACTGTTGTCGATCGTCAAATACGGCATCAACATCAACCCGTTGCTCGATCAAACTGGCAACTCCCTCTAATCTTTGGTGATTGTAATTTAAATCGCACTCACTGCGATTAAATTCATAAATATTCACCATTGGCACGATGTTGGGATTGCCAAACAAATTACTAACATTTTTATAGGAATAAATTACTGAAATCGGCACTGTATAGATAATTGTACAGTCTAATTCTTGGAGTTGAGCAGCGTAATCAAAAAACAAATGATTGCCAACATTTGGAGGAATCCGGTCTAAGTTATCAACAATTACCAAAAATCCTTTTTGATAGCGGTCTGGATATTTTCGTCTCACCTTCTCAAAAGCATATTTCAATAACAAATTAATATCTGTTTGCAAGCGGGACAAATTACGCTGAAGAGTTTCCCGAATCACCTGTTTTTGTTGACTAGAACCTTTGATTTGACCTAGCAATTTGGCTGTCAACTTAGAAATAAACGGAATTTCTACACCTGCACTTGCTTCAGTTTCTACGCTAATGGAAGATTGAACAGTTTCTTCTGTTTCTTTAGTGACTTCTTTAAACCACGATTCAAAACGCTCTAAAAGTTTGGGGTCAAACTTCAATCGTAATTTAGTTAAATCATCAGCTACTTTGTTAATAAACAGCAAATATAAATCGGTATATTCAGCATCAAGAACATCTAGTTCCTGATCGAATTCTATGTAAATCACCCGATAGTCATTTTCCCACCGCGACTGAATGCGTTTTAACTCTGTACTTTTGCCGCATCCCCGATGCCCGGTAAACAAAATTGTGTTAAATTCTCCCGGTTCTTGAATATCCAAATCCGTGCTAACATCGTCGATCGCCACTGTGTTGCGTACTGCGGACAAATCAACATAATATCGCGCAATATCATCGCCCGCTAGAGGCTTGACATCGCAAGCGCGGTAAGCTTCTTTGAGTGTTTTGGCGCGGTTGGGTGGGAGTGAAGTCATCGGATTGTAGATTGTAGATTGTAGATGGAACCCACAGTTGGTTGCGATCGCGGGCGATCGGGATGTGGAGCTTTTTAACTCCTATGTTATATCAAATCCGTTTGCATTGGAATGATATAAACGGAGGAGACTGCACGTGCCGTGTCCCTACAATTGATCGCGGTAGGGACACGGCACTTGCAGTCTCCTCTATATCATTCCGGCACAGCCGGAACTGATATTAACTCATATCTCGCACTATACTCTATAATTGTAATTCGCACTGTTTAAAAACATAGTTGACCGCTGCAAACAGTTGCTCTAAGTCCTGAATTGTATAGAAAACTTTATTTTGAGTAAACATTTCTAATTTGAGTTTGCCAAACTGCCACATTGCCCCATTAGAAACAATCCCAAAGATAGTTTGTTCTGGTTCATTGTTCAGTCGCTGTACGGCGATCATTTCTGCCAAACACTGCCCCCAGCCTTCATCAAAGGCGCTCTCTTTCTTGGCTTCAACTAAGATGAAATAGGGCTTATCAAAAACTACAGTACCAAGGGTGGAGCGCTTCGCCAGTATATAATCTGGAATTCCTGACAAATTCTCATTATAGATTAAGGTTTGGTGACTCCAGAGCAGAAAATTACTCCGATAAGTTTTCCAAACTTCTTTCAAAACTGGATAAATGATATTTTCACAAATGGCGATTTCTGAGTTGTCAAATACTCCCTCATTGAAAATCAGTTCTAATTCATTCCGAAAAATATCGCTGACTGCAAATTCTGTTTCGACAATGAAGTTATCCCGCAGGTAATTAATTTGGAATTCTTTGGCGACAGCGCTGATACTTTTATAACTGCTAAAAAGCATAGCTTAATTTATCTGAGCACTAAGGCTGAAAAATGGTTTTATCCGCCCCTAGTAGGAGTGAGGTGTAGACTGCACACCCTACAGATAGAGTTTTGGCGCATGAAAAAGACGATCAATAACTAATAAACAAGCCACCTAAAATTAGTCCGATCGCAATTAACGCCACCCAAATAAACCTATTATCTTTCGTATTGACCTGACTCAAATCTACAGGTTCCGGTACAACGGGCTTGGGTTTAGCGTACTTGATATCAGCGTTCGGATTGGCTTGAAAACTGATTGATTGATTTTCATCTAAAGCTGCTAAATCGGGGATTTTTACCGTCCATTCGTCAGGGATACTGAGTTTGGGGGCTTCGAGAATGAACAGCAGGCGTTTTGCTTGTTGGCGGGTTTCTTGGCGGGGATGGCGGGTGAGTTGCGCGCAAAGCCCGATCGCCCTTTCGGTGTCGCCAGAGGCTTCGTAGGCTGTCACCAGCCACATCTGCACCTCGCCTCCTAACCGGGAATTGCGATCGACCAAACCTGTCGCTGTTTCTAAACTTTGGATAGCTTGAGCATACAACCCACTCTCAAAAGCGACTCGGCCAGCTTGGTACTCAGTCTGAACAATTTCTAACTTTTCTGAACTCACCAGCCGCTACCCACCTGACAAATGTTATTTTCTAAATTTGCAAAACACTAGAATTCGCTGTTTTGTTGCGACATACCGGACTCATTATCGCGTTTAGAACCCAGCAAGTCTAACTGATCTACTTTAATTACCGGCTTCGAGCGATTTGCTCCGCTATTGCGGTCTTGCCAGCGATCGAACTTCAAAGAGCCTGTTACGCCAATTAGAGCACCTTTGCGAACGTAGTCTGCCGCAACCTGTGCTGTTTTGCCCCAGATTTCCAGATTGAACCAGTCTGGTTGATCGCTGTTCTTGGTTCTGCGGTTCACTGCCAGCGTCAAATTACACTTAACTGTACCCGACTCAAAATACTTCACGTCCGGGTCGCCGCCGACGCGACCTACTAAAGTCACAACATTAAGACTCATAAACTTTTTCGGGAATGTGGTTGATTGGTGATGTAGTTAAACTCTGCCATACGCTCGATCGCCTCCAAACTGAACTTGGAAAATCGCTGCTGATGGCTTCATCCTGATTTTACACCCACTTACCAGAACATATTGATTGTGGATGATTGGCTCGGGGGCGCTCAACCTTTGCTCGACAATGTACATTTCTGACTAGACTCAGGATCAAAAACGTAATAGAATCCACCTCGGTTACACTTTTGTAACAACATTATTGCACACAATACTATTTTAGTTTGGGGGGGTACAAATAAGTGGGTCTTCTCAATCGATTTTCCTTATCTAGAGATATGGGTATCGACCTCGGTACTGCTAACACTCTCGTTTATGTATCTGGCAAAGGCATTGTTCTCCAAGAACCTTCTGTAGTGGCGATCGACCAAGACTTAAAAATACCGCTGGCTGTCGGAGAAGATGCTAAAAAAATGCTCGGGCGCACGCCTGGGAACGTCATAGCACTGCGCCCGCTTCGCGACGGGGTAATCGCAGACTTCGACACAGCCGAATTGATGCTCAAGACTTTTATCCGCAGAGTTCACGAAGGCCGAACCTTAGTTTCGCCGCGGATTATTATTGGCATCCCCAGCGGTGTCACCGGCGTCGAGAGGCGTGCTGTCATTGAGGCGGCGACTCAGGCCGGTGCTAGGGAAGTGCGGTTGATTGATGAACCGATCGCGGCGGCGATCGGGGCTGGACTGCCTGTTGCTGAGGCGACTGGCAATATGATTATAGATATCGGCGGGGGTACGACGGAAGTTGCGGTTTTGAGTTTGCAAGGTACGGTGATCAGCGAGTCTGTGCGGGTAGCCGGCGACGAACTCAACGAGGCGATCGTCCTATACATGAAAAAAGTTCACAATTTGGTCATCGGCGAACGCACCGCTGAAGAAATTAAGATTCAGGTGGGTTCTGCATATCCAACCCTAGAGGATGACGATGTGATGATGGAAGTCCGGGGCTTGCACTTGCTCTCGGGTCTGCCGCGAACTGTTACGATCAAAGGCCCAGAAATTCGCGAAAGTATGTCGGAACCGCTTTCAGTAATTGTGGAAGCTGTCAAGCGTACTTTGGAACGTACACCTCCGGAATTAGCAGCAGATATTATTGACAGGGGAATTATGCTGGCCGGTGGCGGGGCGCTGATGAAAGGTTTAGATACTCTGATCAGTCACGAAACAGGAATTGTCACTCATGTGGCAGCCGATCCGCTGTGCTGCGTGGTTTTGGGAACTGGTCGGGTATTGGAAAACAAACAGTTGGAACGGGTTTTCAGCGGGCAGTCCTCGCGCAATATGTAGTTAACAAATTTGGGATTTTGGATTTAGAAATAGGTCTGCCATCTAAAATCTAAAATCCTGACATAACAATTTTAGATAACTGGAATTATGCTAAAAAATACACTCCGCAGGTGGTGGGATCTGCGTCTGCCAATTGCTCTTTTAGGTTTAGCTGTAACTGCCGCTTGGGGAGTTCGACAAACACAAGGTGCTCCACTATTTGAAGTTTACAATTGGGTGACTCGTCCGTTTCAAGCTAATGGCTCTGGGCAAGAACAACTAATCTCGGCTCGCACTCAAGAATTGCAAGCACAATTATTAGAATCAGAAACTCAAAATCAGAAGTTAAAAGAGCTTTTAGGTTACGTTTCGGCTAAGAAACCTAAAGGGATTGTAGCTCCTATTATTGGCCGCAGTGCTGACCATTGGTGGCAGCAAGTAACCTTGGGGCGCGGCAGTAATGATGGCATCAAAGCAGATTTTACTGTGATGGGCCCAGGCGGTTTGGTAGGTCGAATTGTCAGTGTTACTCCTAATACTAGCTTGGTGCTATTAGCCAGCGATCCTACGAGTCAATTGGGTGTAGGAATTACTCGCAGTCGCAATATGGGTTTTATGCGCGGTAAAGGCGGAAATCAGGCTGTGATGGAGTTCTTTGATAATGTTCCTAACGTCAAGCCTGGGGATGTGGTTTCAACTTCTTCTTTCAGTCAGTTGTTCCCGGCTGGTTTGCCGGTGGGAAAAGTGGTTTCGGTGGATATGAATAAAACTCCGGCTCCCGAAGCTGTTGTTGAGTTTTCTGCACCGATGAATTCTCTAGAGTGGGCGGTGGTTTACCCCCACTCTAAGGAAGCCGAACAAAAGGCTTCCCAGGGTAAATCTTCTGCACCGTTCCAGGGAGTAAAGCAGCCATGAAGGCTTTATCTCGGATGTCTTCGCGATCGCGCCAATTTCTCAACTTCGCCGTTACATTTGTATCTGTGATGCTGTGCGTACTGATATTACCCACTCGGATGCCAGGCATGGAATTGCTGGGAATTAGCCCGAACTGGCTATTGATTTGGGTGGTAGCTTGGAGTATTAAGCGGAAACGTACAGTTTTCGGAGCTGCTAGCATGGGCCTGGTTTTGGGGTTTCTTCAAGATGCAATGACGGCTCCTTACCCCAGCCACGCTGTGAGTTTAGTTACTGTAGCAGTCTTGACAGTTGTGTTGCTGAAAACTTGGTCGATTCCAGCAGATATTGTGGAGAGAGATCCGATTCCGATCGCCTTAATTGTATTTGGGATGGCGGTAGTAGCGGAAACGGTGATGGGACTGCAATTTCTGGCTATGGGCGATCGAGCTTTGCTAGAAATTTGGAGCGATCACCAGCGAGTGGCTTTGTGTTCTGCTATTCTCAGCAGTCTGTGGGCTCCGGTGATTTATTTTCCCCTCAATCGCTTGTGGGAAATGACCAGGAATTTAGAAAAATCTTAGTCATTAGTCATTAGTCAGTAGTCATTGGTCATTAGTCAACAGTTAATACCAATTTAATGGGTCGTTGCACATATCTCGATCCCCCTCGCATCCCCCTTAAGAAGGGGGACTTTGAGAAGAATCTTGTCCCCCCCT
>ENA-OBIO01000027-OBIO01000027.1-metagenomes-genome-assembly--contig:-NODE-27-length-89485-cov-5.03264_pt1 | contig 89485 bp, 71 predicted proteins | sample MGYA00153383_OBIO01 | MGnify analysis MGYA00153383 | reverse complement strand
AAAGAACAAAAATGTTAACAATTAAAATTTGAATTAATTTAACGGGACACTAATGAATTGTGTTGTAAAGAAATAACCGTAGCCTTTGTTTGAATTCTTCAATAAAATAGCATCACTGATATTTCGATTGCTCAGCGTTGTACCATTGTAAATTTGTGGCATGGTATATCTCAAACGATTGTCAGCACCTGCTAAATTTGTACCTGTTGAAGGAAGATTAATAATTTGAAAATAAATTAAATTTACATCCTTTGTAAGATTACCTTCTATTGTAACGGTATAGTTTTGCGGCAATTTATGATCTACACCTACATTCGGTTTAAAGTTTTGCGGATACCTAAATTTTTTATCTGTTACAGCTAGATTACAAGAGGTAGCAAGAGCCCCGCCGCCGAGGCGAAATGCATCAACATTTGGTGAGCAGGTAAGGTTAGCCGTTGTACCATGGCCAAGAGAAACCGAACGTTATTGCACACCGTTGTTACCTGCATGGTTACTTATACATACAAATGGTGGAGAGCCTGCAAATAGTCGCAAGCCACCACGTATCTGTATTTTTTTTATTTTACACATCCCAGTTAAATCTTAGTCTTGGACTAAATATCGCTTGTGTTGCAGGTGCCTGTCCAACGTCAATTTTCTTACCGTCTCTAAAAGTCAAGGCTTTTAAACTGTCGTTTGTAGAAAATTTATTTTCAAATGTAGGTACGTCAACTCTTACACCATAGGCTAAGGTAAAATTATTTTTTATCTGCCAAATATCCTGTAAAAACACACTCAATTCAACTGCAGAAATTTTTGCAAAAGGAAATGCCCCGTCCTTTTTGCTGGAAAAACCGTGCCTTCTTATTGTAGCCGTTTGTGTTCCTGACAGGCTCGCAGAAATATAAGGATTATTTGCAGCTGCATAAAAATCTGATAGATTGTTAAACCTAAAATCCCTTGGTAATTAAGTGCGAAACCATTCCCAAACTGTTTATATAATTCTGTGTACCTATGTTTATTTCATGAGATCCTTTGTAGGAGGTAAAAATGTCAGAAATCTGAACAATATTTGAACTCAATTTATTGTTGTAATTAAAAGGCTCATAACCAAAAGATGTATAGGTTTGGTTATTTCCATTCAAAATATCTACAAGCAGAAAACGATTTCCTTTAGCAAGAGACTCTCTAAAATCTCTTAATTGAGTGTATCCTACCAATAACTTATTACTAGCCTAATTGCCTAAACGAGTATTTAATTCTGTAATAGAAATATTAAAATTACTATTAATTCTATATATCCGCTACTGCTAAAAGGTAAACCCGTAACAATTGGCTGCCGGCCTACCTGTGCACCACTATTACCGGCAGCCACGTTTCTAAATGAATTTAAATAATAATATTTTATTGTAAAAGTATTTTGTTGGTTAATGTTCCAATCAAGTCTTACAGTAGCTTTTTTACTTTCAGTTGCATAGTTGTAATTATCATAAGTACCTGGATCGTAATTATATTTTGATATTAAAAACGTTTTCAACATATCCAAAGTATCTGCTCTTGCCTTTGAAATACTTACTCCATCAGATGCTTCTCTGGTTTTTGCAGCTCTCCAGGTTGCTGACCCCGGCAATTGGATTTTTTCTTGTTCATAACTCCCGAAAAAGAATACTTTATTTTCGATAATTGGTCTACCAACTGATGCTCCAAACTAGTTGTAATCTGTAGGTGTTTTACAGCATTTGCAGCATTAACCTTATAGCCTTGAGTATTTTCAGATCTAAAAAAATTGTATATCCATTCTTCAAACTTGTTTGTTCCGCCTCCTGTTACACTGTTTATCCCTGCGCCACTAAAACTTTCTTGTCTAACATCATAAGGAGAAACATTAACCTGTATTTGCTCAATATCATCTATACTGATCGCCTGCGAATTTGCCTGACCACCAAGGGTGCCTGAAAGGCCAAACGCCTTATTAAAATTTGCTTCATCAACAGTAAGATTATTATAAGAACCGCTTACACCACCAAAGCTTAAACCATTGGATGAAGGGGTAAATTTTGTAAAGTCAGACATACTTCTGTTGATAGTATTTAATCTTTCAATTTGTGTCCTTGTACTTACTTCCTGGCTTTCTGTACCATTGTTGATAATTATTTTATCCTGCCTCATACTACTTATCACAACTGTTGCCAAATCTTTTATATCATTTTGAAAAATCAGCGTTGTATACCTGGCAAAAAGACAAAATTATATTTTCTTTTATCTTTTGATCCTACGTTAGTAATTGTCACAATGTAGGGACAGCCAATTTTTGACGTTTGGCAAATTGTATCTGCCATCAACTCTTGTTGCTACCTTATATTTTGTAACTGTAGGCAGGTGTATTACCGTTATTGTGGCACCGTCAACAGCAGTATTGCTATTTTTTACAATTCCCTGAATTTCTAATGTGGTTTCTTGATCAAATGCAAACGAAATACAGCATTAAAAAAATAAGTAAAAAAGTAATTTTCTTTTTATAATTTTTGTTTTGGTTTTGGATGCAAAGCTGCCTTAAAATTGAATACAGATATTTTAAGAAAATGTTACCCTTTTAAATTTTTGGGCATTAAAAACCCTCCGAATTTTAGGAGGGTTTTTAATAAATAAATGTATTTAGAATGAATATCTAAAAGTTAACTGAGCATTCCAACGACTGCTTGTATTGGCACTTGTTTGAACGTCATTGGTTAAGTAAGGTTTGTTATTAATAGGTTTAAAAAACTGAAATGTAGGTATTGTTGTACCTGTTTGATAACCTCTAAAGTTAATAACGTTTGTTTGGTCATTAGCTAAAAAGAAAATTTTTCCTGCATCCCTGTTAATTAAATTTGTCAGATTAAAAATATCTAAGGTTACCGCAACTTTATGTGTTTGTTGCCCAACTTTGACCATAAATTCCTGGCTAAGGTTTGCATCTAAGATATTTGTAAATGGTAATCTTGCACCATTTCTTGCTGCAAATTGCCCCCTGTTTTTACGCAAATATTTATCGCTGTTTATGAAATCTTCAAACTGATTTTTTTGATCAGTAATATTTTGAGCGGTAGCAGCAGGTGTTTGCGTTCCGGTTAATTTTGAAGTGAAAACCATTTGGTCCATTTCAGCTCTATTTGCAGGTATATACATAAGGTCATTACCACTTACGCCATCACCAACCATAGCACCTGAATAAACATAGCTATAAGGATTACCAGACTGACCATTGTAACTCAAAGTTATCGTAGTAGAAGCATGTTTGTTAGCATAAGTAAATTTCTTAGAAGCCAAAGCATAAATGCGATGTCCCAGATCAAAAACAGATGTAGAAAGTACATTGTAATTACGACCTCTTACTGTTGGCTGAAACTGCCAGTTACTGACATTTACAGAACTTCCTGCTTCATTATTAACTTCTGAATTTCCGTAGGTATACGCTGCATTAAACTGAAAACCGTTCTTAGATTCCTTGGAAATTTGCAAGGTCAAATTATATGCATATCCTTTGGCACCTTCAGAATTTTTTATCAAAATAACATTTGAGTATGGATTTCTGGCAAGCGCAGTGCCCCCACCTTGTCTGTATATAAATTTAGTTGCCCCGGCCGTTGGATAAATATCCCTATTATCCGGACCCGTTGCCTTTAAATTAGTAGCAGATTGAGGAGCAAAATTTATATTTTGCCAGTCTACTTCATAAATATTTTTGGTAAATAATAATTCTGTAGTAAACGTCCAACCATTTCCAAAACGTTTATCAGCAGCCAAAGACGATTTTAAAACAGTTGGTAGTTTAAAATGTCTGGCTATTAAATTAACATCACCCTGAGATGCAATCAAGTTAGATGGCAATCCAAAATCCGATTGTGTGAGCTGGTTATTTACATCTCTTCTAAATTGTATCGGAGTTCCTAACGGTTGTTGTAAACCATATTGAGTTCCTGCAGCATTTAATTGTCCGACAGTTCTTGCAGTATCAAGAGCACCTATTATGTTTCCTGTATTTGAATATAAACCGCCGGGCCAAACTAATGGAGTACGACCTCCAAAAACACCAACACCACCACGAATTGTGATATTTTGATCATCAATGTTAAATTTAAATCCTAAACGTGGAGAAAATAAAAATGAGGGTTTAAACTTTTGCCCTGCTGTAGCACCCATTAAATCATATGATTTACTAATAACAGGTAATGCTGAATCTCTTAAAAAAGCATCAACAGGAACCGCAGTGTTAAAGGAAGTTTTATCGGCACGTAATCCCAAGGTTAATGTAAAATTATCAGCTACTTTAATGTCATCATTTATAAAGAAACCTACACGAACTGATTTAAAATTGGCGGCTGCATTTGTGTTTGCATCACCTCCTTTATTTCCTTGATCTACCAAAGAATAACTTCTTTGTATTCTCGATGGTCCTCTGTCTTCCATAAATGCCTGTAGCGGACCAATAATTGAAGCTCCTGTTCCAAGAGATGAGTAATTCCAGTTCGAAAAATTCCTGTTAATAAAGAGGTTGTATGATTTATTGAAATCTAAATCTGCACCAAATGTCAGCGCATGTTTACCGGCATATAGTTTAAATGCGTCGTAAAAATTTACAATTCTTTGCTTTAGCACATTAGCAGCTGATGCGGCTTCGGAGCCAACGGTATATGAGGGCCCACCATTAAACGCTGCTAAAGTTATTGTAGGAAATGGATCACCTACAAAGCCTCTGTCGTCATTTACATCAGTAAATGAAACACGAAATTTATTATTTTTTGTATTGCTAAATTTTGAATTTAGTTCTAAATTACCTGAGTTGGTTATAGAAGGAAAAAACTGTGCTCCATTTGTAAATGCAATTGAACCGGTGGCTCCGTTATAAGAACTTCTGTTTGCATTTATGCGTTCTGCTTTTGTATATCTGTAACTAACCGAAAGTTTATTGGCATCATTTAAATTGAAATCAAAACGGGTATTAATGTTAGTACGGTCTATATTATCCTCATTGTTTCTAAAATCTCCAGGATCATAACCGTATTTTGTTTTAAGATGTGTTATTAATTTATTAATAGAATCAATTACACCATTTTCAGGTCCTGTGTAAGGTTGAGGACGGTTGTCTTTTTGTTTTTCTGCGTTTATAAAAAAGAAGGCTTTGTTTTTTATAATTGGACCTCCGATAGTAAAGCCTGAAGTTTGATTTTTGAATTTAGGATATTTTATTCTTAAATTATCTTCAACATTTGGTGTAAGCCCGGCAAGATTTTGATTTCTAAAAACATAATAAGCTGAACCATGAAATACATTACTACCGGCTTTAGTTACTGCATTAATTGAACCACCTGTAAAATTACCTACAGATGCATCAAATGGAGCAATTTGTACTACCAATTGATCTATTGCATCTATACTTATTGGAGGTGTTCCTGCCTGTCCACCATTTGTTCCTGAAGCACTCAATCCAAATACATCATTGTTTACCGCACCATCTATCAAAAATCCGTTGTATCTATTGTTTTGGCCACCAATAGAAATACTGGCTCCATTAACTTTGGCTTGCGGTGTAAATCTTAAATAATCACCTAAATTTCTTCCAATAGTTGGAAGAATATCCAGCTTAGCTCTTCCAATACTTGTTTCGGTACCTGTTTTTGCTGTGGCAACTCTTCTGCCAGTAACAACAACAGCTGACAAGTCCGTGGTTTTACTACCCAAATTAAAATCTGCTTTGAGCGTTTCTCCTAAAATTAAAAAAACGTCTTCTCTTGTTTCGGTTTGAAAACCCGAAAAAGTAGCCGTTATTCTGTATGGACCTCCTGGGTTCATATTATTAATATCAAAACGTCCACCTGAACGTGCTAAGGCACTATAAACTGTTCCTGTTGGAATATGAACAGCGGTAATAGAAGCGCCGGGCAATTCAGCAGAGCTACCAGATTTTACACTACCCGATATACTACTTGTTGTAACCTGAGCATTCATGACGAATGGCAATGATAACAGCGCAATAAAAAATGTTAAAATTTTTCTCAAATGCATATTTGTTAAGTTTAAGCGGCAAAGAAACAACTCTTTTTCCTAACATGGACCTTGTTTTATTAACAATTTTTTAAATTAAACATGCTTAAAATTTGTGTATTTACGTTCGTAATTTTTCGAAACACGAAATCATTGTTGTAAAAATTTTGTTTGTTAGGTAACTTTGTAATAAATTATATTGGATGATAAATACCATAGAAGAGGCAATTATAGATATACAGGCAGGTAAATTGATTATAGTCGTTGATGATGAAGACAGAGAAAATGAAGGAGATTTTGTAACTGCTGCAAGAAATGTAACACCCGAAGTAATTAATTTTATGAGCACACATGGTCGTGGTCTTATTTGTGCAGCAATTACTGAAAAAAGATGTGAAGAACTACAACTTCAACCAATGGTGATGGACAATACATCCTTACACGAAACAGCCTTTACTGTAAGCATAGATTTAATAGGTGATGGCTGCTCAACTGGTATTTCAGCACATGACAGATCAAAAACAATTTTATCATTAATAAGTCCTGCAACAAAACCTGAGGACCTCGGCAGGCCCGGACACATATTTCCCTTAAAAGCAAAAAACAGTGGTGTTTTAAGAAGAGCAGGACATACAGAAGCAACCATAGATATTTCAATGCTTGCAGGTTTTGAACCAGCAGGTGCTCTGGTTGAAATAATGAATGATGACGGCAGCATGGCAAGATTACCTCAGCTAAGAATAATTGCTGAAAAATTTAATCTGAAAATAATTTCTATAAAAGATCTTATTGCATACAGGTTAAAACATGAAACGCTTATAAGAGAAGAAGTTCGGGTAAATATGCCAACTAAATACGGTGACTTTGAATTGATTGCTTTTACACAGGTTAATACGGGAGATGTTCATTTGGCATTAAAAAAAGGAAGCTGGAAAAAAGATGAACCTATTCTTGTAAGAGTACACAGCAGTTGTGTTACTGGTGATATACTTGGATCATTACGATGCGATTGCGGCGAGCAGCTGCACCATGCTTTACAAATTATTGAAAAAGAAGGTAAAGGCTTAGTATTATATATGAACCAGGAAGGTAGAGGCATAGGTTTACTAAATAAACTTAAAGCCTACAAATTACAAGAGCAGGGGCGGGATACAGTAGAAGCAAATGTTGAACTTGGTTTTGCAGGTGATCAACGGGATTACGGAGTTGGAGCTCAAATTTTAAGAGAATTAAATGTTACAAAAATGAGACTGATGAGCAATAATCCACGTAAGCGTGCAGGTCTTTCAGGATATGGACTGGAGGTTGTTGATACGGTAACTATGGAAATGAAGCCCAACCTGCACAATGAAAAATATCTCTTTACAAAAAGAGATAAACTTGGGCATGAAATTTTAGAGGGATTATAAAACTTACTTTTTTATATATAAACAAATATCTATATTGTTATGAATTAAAACTAACAAAATGGATATAATTACACCTCCACAACAACCAAAAAACTGGTTAGCTGAATCAATTTTGGTGACCCTTTTATGTTGTTTGCCTTTTGGCATTGTCGGTATTGTAAATGCTGCGCAAGTGTCTTCCAGATTTGCATCCGGTGATTATGATGGTTCTCTTAGAGCATCACAAGAAGCTGCCCGATGGACAAAAATTAGCTTTTGGGTTGGAATAGGCGTTATTGCGCTTTATATTTTGTTTTTTTTTGTTTTAGGTGTTGGCGGTTTTATGGCAGCAACTTCCCGCAGAAATTATTGATGACAAAAAAGTATATTCTCAATATTATAATAATGCTTCTCTTTATAGGAGCAACATTTATTTATTTTGTATTTGACCCGGCTACAAATAAATATTTTCCCCGCTGCCCTTTTTATAAACTTACCGGTTTGTTTTGCCCGGGTTGCGGTGCACAACGTTCTATCCACAGTCTTCTTACAGGTAATATAATTGCAGCAGTACATGCTAATATTCTATTGGTTTTTTGCCTGCCTTTTTTGGTGGTTTATTATGCCATTCAAACAATTAATTTTATCAGACCTCGAACTAATATTAAAATCAATATTGTAAATCAGATATGGTTTATTTACTTATGTGCATTGGTTGTATTATTTTATTGGATAGCTAGAAATATTCCAGTTTTGGAAGCGGGGTTTCTTGCGCCCCATTGAAAACTAAATCTTTTTCTTTGGCGCAAATTTTAAAGAGTCCAGATCCAGTATTCTTTTTTTACTTCTAAAAATATCTCCAAGTCTGTCAACTTCTTTTCTATATGTAAGCTGTACACCTGAACGGTTTCTTTGGCCTGTTGTAAAATCAATTGTAGTTCGGTTAAATCCAACAACCCTTAATGATCCGTCTTTATTAATCAACCATTCAAGAGAAATATCAGGCGTAATTACCCCTTTGCTGTAAAGCTGCGTTATTGGATTATTGTAATCTATATTTCCGCCAACCAACAGCTGCAAATTCTTACTTATTTTAAATTTTATACTGGATCTGATATTGGCCTGTAACTGGTTTGCCTGTTGAAAATTTAGAGATGGATTTACATCTAACAAAACAGAAACAATACCGTTTGTTGCTTTTTCCAGCGCACTGCTCAATATGCTTGTAAGCCAGGCACTCACTGCACCTCCAATTGTACTGGTAGCAAGTGATAGTGTACTGTTGCCGGTTATTAAGGCCTGGCTGTTGCTGATAAACTGATTAAATAAAAGTAAACTGGCAACCTGTTTGTTCATTTCGTTTTCATCATTTTTAAAATCTGCTAATCTTCTTACCACATAAAAATCTCGGTTAAATTCGCTTCGTTCCGGTAGCTGAAACTCAAAACTTATTACCGGCTTTTTTAAAGTTCCTGTTATTTTTGAAAGGATGGTAATATCCTCTTGCTGTCTTAAATTTATTGAAGATGTAATGCTGCTGATGTCTACATTTTTTGCAAGATATTCTGCCTCCATATTAATATTGGCAAGCAAAGGATCACCATTCCAGGTAATGCTTCCACGGCTAAGGGTAAATGGTTTTTTTAAAAATGTTTGAAAATTAAAAGTGTATTCGCCTTTTGTAATATCATATCTTCCACGAATAGATAATGGTTCTTTTGTACCTACGGTAATATTTAATTCGCCATTGCCTTCACCTTTAATTACATCTCCGGTTTCTTCATCGAGTATCACATCAATTTTGCAAGATGGATTGGTAATTAAATTCATATTCACCAGCAAATTTGAAAGTCCTTTTGTTGATGCATCATTATCCATTAAAGAACCAAACTGAACAAAATCTATATAATCAATAACATTACTTTCTTTGTTATTGCCGGTTGGTAAATAAATATGACTGCTATCCGTAACACTTGGTTCACCGTCAATATTCATTCTCATGTTTGCAATATCTCCGTTTAGCGACATATTTCCTCTGCCTATAACTTTCCCATAAAACTGCGCATTATCTTTTCGTGTAGTATTCAGCAATAATATTTTGGGTGATGAAAAACGCATTTCTTCAAATGAAAATTCCTTAAAAAAAGTATGATACATTTTTCCGCTTACGATACCTGCGTTACCAAGCGTATCTTTTATTTGAAGTGTTCCAATATCAATTAAATTTTTACCAAAATGTATTGGCTGTTTATCAAAATTATACCGAACCTGTGTATATGCTACTTTAAAACTTCCGTTATTTATTATTGCATCTCCAATTAATGTAAGATCATCTCCGCTTTTTGCAACGCTTAAATTACCGTTTGCAATTCCTTTAATATCACTGAATATTGAATTTAAATAAGGTTTTAGTATATCAATATTTAAAGTTTTAACCTGCGCATTTATTGCAAGCGAATTGCCTGTACTGTCTTTATAATTTAAAGATCCGGTTATAGCAAAATCAAAGTCTTTTTCTCCGGCATCTGTTTTAAAATTAATAAGTCCTGTTGTTGTATTTGCATTTGCAGTTAAATTTACCTTGCCCAAATATCTGCCATCCAATTCAAAACTGTCCGCCCTGCCTTTAAAGTCAATATTTGTTTTTCCAAAAATATCTGTTGCATTAACAGTGCCTGTTACAAAGCCTTTTAAAGAAGGACTTGATGGTAACAAAAAAGCAAAATCTTTTAGGGAAATGTTTTTAAGTTCGGCAACTAAATGCGTATTGTCATTTTCCTCAGAAAGTTCTGTGCGTAAAATAATTTGCTGGTTTGCCTGATAAAACTTTACTTCACTCGCATCCAAAAATCTTTTACGGAGTGTAAGCTCACCATCTTTTTCAAGCTGCCATTTTTTATTGTTAATAATAAATGATGATGGATAAAAATGAATTTTTACACCATCGTTTAATGTTTGAATACTCGCATTTAATTCCGCATCGCCAAATATTCTACTGGCGCTCGTATTTAGCTTAATAAACGAAAGATCGTTGCTGGTAGAAATATTTAATTTGGAATTTGGAAGATGCAAACTGTCATTAATAATAATATCTTCTACGGCAATATCATTTATAAGTGTATCCCTGGTTCCTCTTCCATTTAAAACGAAATTATTAAATGCTTTTTTATCATAATAAAACTGCGGAATTACCGCCTTTAAATGAAGGTTATAATTTTGTAAATTAAAATCACCGCTTATGTTTGAGTTATTAAAACCTCCAAGTTTTGGATCAATAAGGGTTACATATTGATCAACATTGTTTGTTTTTATTTTAAAGGTAAAATCCTGAATGCTATTTACAGTAAATGGAGGAGATTTAATGTATGTTGGATAATAACGAGCCAACAAAACCTTTACAGCATCAGGCAATTCTTTAATTTTGAAATAGCCGGTAATATTGGCTTCAATTTCGTTGGAACTTAAAGAAAGTGATTTTTTACCGTCAATAATTTCCGAATTAATTGTGAGCGAATCAAATGAAAGCCGTTTATTTTGTTGTTGCAATTGTGCATTCGAAACTCTTGCTATTCCTAAAAAATTATCAATGCTGTTGCCTGTAAAATTTAAATCCAGATCTCCCGAAAAATTAAATGCTTCTGAGGTAAAGCCAAGATTCTTTAAATCTGCTTTTTCAACACTTGCCTGTAATTTGAAGCCGGGATTTTTTTCTAAAAGATTAAGCGCACCGTCAAAACTTGATATTTTTAAGTTGGGATCATCTAAGGAGAAATGACCAATAAAAAGCTTCTTTTCAAAATCTCCGTTCAAAACCAGATTATGGTAATTATAATTATTAAATTCTAGTGAATTTACTTTGCCGTTTACTTTTGCATTTAAATCATTTAAGCTAAATCCGCTACCTGTAATTTTTGCGTTTAATGATATTTTCCCGAGTTGTGAATTTTGAATGAATGACCCAATGTTAAATCCTGTTGAAGAAATACTCCCTGAGTAAGAAGGTGTTTTATTTGCCGGGGTTTTCATATTTACATCTGCTGTTAAATTGCCAAGCGCAGTATTAAATGTTCCGAAAGCCACAAAATCTCTTATAAAACCAACAAAATTACCCGCAAAAGAAACGGTGCCAAGTTTTGAAATTGCAGGGTTTTGTATTTTTTTTAATTGCGGCACAATGCCAATCATGTCTATATAGTTCGTACGCAATTGTTTTGCCTGTAAATCTATAAAAGTACTGTTAATGTCGGGTAAGCCCCTCATAGCCAGATTACCTTCCAGCAAAGTGTTGCCGGTTTTTATTTTTATATTTTTTGAAACGAAATTATCCAGAGGTCCTTTTACATTTCCATCTAAAAAAAATAACCTTTTCCAGTTTTTTAAATTAGGCGAAAAAAAAGCCAGGTCATCGCTGTTAAGTGTAGCATCTAAAAAATTTGCCTCTAAAGCTACATTGTGTAAAAAGCTGCTAAAATCTTCCTGAAAACTTTTATACGTCATGGAAAAATAATCCCTTAACCTGCTTTTATTTGAAATAAGATCAAGGTTTTTAAACTCCATTATTTCCGGAGTAAGTTTAAGGTTGCTTTCGAGTTTTTTTATTTGTAAACCACTCCGTTCTTTTGCATTTAAGTTAATGTACATGGTAAGTGTGTCATTTAAAAAATGAACATTTTTCATGCTGCCATTTAACTTATTAAAATAAATATGTCTACCGTCAAACCGATCTACATATGGAGGCTCCTCAGTAAATTTATCGTTTTGAAAAGCTCCGTCTTCCATATCGAGTTTTCCGAGCTTGATATCCCATCCGCCATCATTCCATTTAAAAGCACCAATTACCGGTATTTTTTCTATTATTTGTTGAAGATTCGCCTGCACAGGCTTCTTACCTTGATAATCTCTTTGAGAAAACAAAGGATTTTTAAGTGTTATCTGTTTAATGTAAATCTTTTTATTCTTAACATCAACCAGGTCCATTGTTAGATCGAGCTTGCCTAAGTTTGCTATCATATTCTGCCCAATCCAGCCATCAATTTTATTAAATTTTATGTTATTAAAATGAAGTTCTTTTAAATCAATCACCACATCGCCACCGGTCGTTTTTTTCTTATTTGGTGTTGCAAAATAGTCTACTAAAAACTGATAATTCCATACAGAATCTGTTCGTTTCATATTTACCAGAGCATCGTTCAAGCCAATATTTTCAAGTGCAATTTTATTTTTAAAAAAGAACCAGTCATTCACATTCGCCTTCAATGTACCGGCATATAGTAAAGTATCTTTTTGTAAATCTTCAATCATTACTTCCTGCAATAAAACTTTATTGAAAAAACGTACATCAACTTTTTTTACAGTAACCTTAGTATGCAACTTTTCTGATAGGTTTGCTGCAATTTTTTTTACCAGAAGGGTCTGTACAGATGATAAATGGAGGGCTCCATATAAAATTAATAATAGCAATAAAATTGCCAGTATCATTCTTGATAATATGATTAGGAATTTTCGCAGATAAAAAAATTTATGGGTAAAAATAAAGAAACAACCCGTAAGAGCAATTTCCTTTCAGCAATTTATCTTTTAATTAAGTTGCCATATTTTTTAAAAATATATCCGTAGTAATATATTTACTTATTTCTACAATATAATTCTGAAGTAATTCCTACTTTTGAAAAATGGGCACTTACAAAAATAGACCTTTAAGGGTGGCAATTTTAGATATGTATGAAGGTGTAGAGAATCAGGGAATGCGTTGCCTTCGGGAAATATTAAACCAGTTTGCTGATTTGCATGGCTACGAACTTGTAAGAGATGAATTTAATGTGCGTCAACACAATGAACTTCCTGATTTTACTTATGATATATATTTGTGCACCGGCGGTCCGGGCTCACCATTGGACAGCAAGGGAAGCATTTGGGAAAATTCTTTTTTTGACTGGATAAAAGCTGCTGAACACTTTAATGCTACTGAAAAAAATGTGATCAAAAAACCTGTTTTTTTTATTTGCCATTCCTTTCAACTCGCCTGCAGGTATTTTGATGTTGCCGAAGTAAGCAAAAGAAAAAGCACAGCTTTTGGTGTTTTTCCAATTCATTATTTAGCAGATGCAGGCTCCGATGTAATTTTTAATGGGCTTACAGATCCTTTTTATGCTGTTGACAGCAGGGATTACCAGGTTACAAAACCTAACCACAATACAATTAAAAAGATTGGAGGCAAAATCCTCGCTATCGAAAAAAACCGCCCCCATGTTCCACTAGAAAGAGCCGTAATGTCAATTCGTTTTAATGACTTTATGGTAGGTACACAATTTCACCCGGAGGCTGATGCATTTGGTATGAGTATGTATTTGCAAAGGCCCGAAAGAAAACAGGTTGTGTTTGAAAATCATGGAGAAGAAAAATGGGAAAGTATGATAGATCAACTTGGTGACCCTGATAAAATTTTACATACTTACTCTCATGTCTTGCCAAATTTTTTAAATGCTGCCGTAAATCAAATGGAAATGGCAACCTTATAAAAAATAACTTTTTTAGCAATTCTAAGGGCATAATAAAATTTATTAAATAGCTTTAAGATAAAATAAAAGCCAGGGCTGTTTTTACTTTTTCTTTCATTGATTAAAGTTACATGCAAAAAAAATTAAGAGATAATTTCAATAAGAATTTTACAGAAGAGAAGTATAGCAACTACATGAAAACCATAGAGTCAGTAAGCCCGGGTGCTTTGGATTTTAGGATTGCAGAAACCCCAATTTTCATCCCCAAAGAATTTACAAGAAAAATGCTGGATGCCTGTGAAGATATAATTGATATAATTGTAGCACCAAATTTTAAAGCCTTAACCGAGAGAAGCATACCTGAAGATGTTAGGGTGCCAGGGGATGAAGGACATGCGGAATGTATGGTGTTTGATTTTGGAATTTGTGAAAATGCAGCTGGTAAATATGAACCGCAGTTAATAGAAATGCAGGGTTTTCCTACACTGTATGCTTTTCAGGCTTTTCAAAGCGAAATAGCAGCAGCTTATGCCGAGTTACCCGCCAATTATTCTTCTTATTTAAATGGCTACAGCAAAGAATCTTATATACAATTATTAAAAGACATCATCATTGGGCAGGATAATTTAAATGAAGTTATTCTGCTGGAAATATATCCTGATCAACAAAAAACACGAATCGATTTTGATGCTACAAAACAATTAATTGGTATAGAAACAGTTTGCCTCACCAAATTAAAAGCTGATGGCAAAACTTTATATTACGAAAAAGAAAATGGCGAAAAGCAGATTGTGAAACGCATCTACAGCAGGCTTATTTTTGATGATCTTCAGCAGCAGAAAAACTTAACGGATTTAATAGATCTTAAAAAAGAGTACGATGTAAAATGGATACCTCATCCAAACTGGTTTTACAGAATAAGCAAGTTTACATTACCGTTTATTGATAATCCTTATGTGCCGGAAACCTTTTTCTTAAACGAGATTACGATGCCTGTAAATCTTGATGAGTATGTTTTAAAACCCCTTTTTTCTTTTGCAGGTATGGGAGTTGTTATTGATGTTACACAGCATGATATCGATAATATTACTGACCCTGAGAACTGGATATTGCAAAGAAAAGTAAAGTATGCGCCAATTATTTTAACGCCGGATGAACCTGCAAAAGCAGAAATAAGGCTTTTTTATTTTTGGAAAGATGAGTGGGAAAAACCAATCGCAGTGCACAATCTTGCACGTTTAAGCAAGGGTAAAATGATTGGAACAAGGTATAACAAAGACAAAACTTGGGTTGGCGGCACAATAGCTTTTTTTGAAAAGCATTAAATATTTTATTAAAAATTACATTTCATTATGATACAAGGTCCTGGCAGGTTTGAATATTATTTAATACAGCTTGAAGAATTGTTAGTAAAGGCTTCTGGCACACAAAACCCCGCACTCTTTTTATATAAAAACGATGCACGTACAAAGCTTTTTATGCTGGAAGGGTTATCTAAACTTTATGCAGGATTGCACAATAAAAAGAAATTTTTATATGCAATGGAATATTTTAAAAACCTGGAAGATATGTTGGGCACTGTAGATTATTATGATGGTTTTTCTAAAGATTTTTTAGAAGATCCAATTATGCCTTCTACAATACGGTTATTTGTAGAAACAAGACGAGATGAAAATCTTAAAGCAATTAATGAAGTTTTAATTAAAAAAAAATGGACATCTGCTGATTTATACAGAACAAAAAAAATAAGAAGAAGAATAAAAAAATCTGACTGGCAAATTCCTGAAAAAGAAGTGGAATTAATAAAACAGTTTTATCTAAAGGCCATTAAAAGTGTTATAGAGTTTTATAAAGAAACCAGTGCTGAATTTACCGATATCGAATTGCAGGTGCATGAATTAAGAAGAAAATTACGGTGGCTAAGTATCTATCCACAGGCAATGCGTGGGTGTGTGCAGTTTACAAACAATGATATTGAAACGCCTGAACTATTAAAATATTTAACCCCTGAAGTTGTAAATTCTGCTTTTAATGTTATGCCTGTAGCAGCTAACAACCAGTTTTTTGTTTTGGTCGAAAAAAATTATTTTCTGGCTTTAAGTTTTGTAATAAGTGCTTTAGGCAAAATAAAAGACAATGGGTTAAGAATAATGGTAACAGCAGAAGCAGTTAAAAATACCCAGTTTGTAAATGAAACAGTTGCAATGGAACGAGCGCTCTTATTAAACAATTCTGAAAATATCGAATTGGGCACCGTTCTTAAAAAAGCAAAAGAAATTTGCCAACCTTTTTTTGAAGAAGATAATCTTGGTAAACTGTTAGCGAAGTAATTGATGCGTGTAACAACGGTAGTCTTTTTAATGCCAACTTGTTTTTCAATAACTTAACTTTGCGCCTGCAAAAAATATGAAAACAAAAACCTTAAAAAGAGACAGAGTAAATATTATTACACTTGGCTGTAGTAAAAACATGGTGGATAGTGAAGTTTTGAGCGGACAGTTACTTGCAAACGATATAGATACAGTTCATGAAAATGAAAAGCTTGACCACAATATTGTTATCATAAATACCTGCGGTTTTATTGATAAAGCAAAGGAGGAAAGCATTAATACTATTCTGGATAATGTTGCTTTAAAAAAGAAGGGAAAGCTTGATAAAGTATATGTTACAGGTTGCCTCAGCGAGCGTTACAAAAATAATTTAGAAGAAGAAATACCTGAAGTTGATGCCTTTTTTGGCACAATGGAATTGCCCCGTATTTTAAAGCAGTTTGAAGCTGATTACAAAGGTGAACTTATAGGCGAAAGACTTTTGGCTACACCGTCTCATTATGCGTATGTAAAAATCAGCGAAGGCTGCAACCGTACCTGCTCATTTTGTGCAATACCATTAATGCGCGGGCAGCATGTAAGCCGAACAATAGAAAGCATTGTTGATGAAGCAAAGCAACTGGTAAAACGTGGTGTAAAAGAAATAATGCTGATAGCTCAGGAGCTTACTTATTATGGATTGGATATCTATAAAAAACGAGAATTGCCACGTCTATTAGACGAACTTGCCGTAGTGCCGGGTCTACAATGGATAAGATTACATTATGCATATCCTTCTAAATTTCCTATGGAAATTTTAGATGCCATGAATGCACATGATAACATTTGCAAATACCTTGATATGCCTTTGCAGCATGCTGCAGATAATATGCTGAAGGCTATGAAAAGGAACATTACAAGATTAGAAATGGAAGATCTTATAAATGCTATCAGAGAAAAAGTGCCCGGTATTTGTTTGCGCACAACGCTAATTGCCGGTTTCCCCGGCGAAACAAGAGAAGACGTGGAAGAACTTAAAACATTCTTGCAAAAAATGAAGTTTGACAGGGTTGGGATTTTTACTTACAGCCATGAGGAAGATACGAGTGCGCATGGGTTGGATGACAATATTTCTGCAGAAGAAAAAGAAGAACGGGCACAGGAAATAATGGATGTACAGCAGGATATTTCCTTGGAGAAAAATATAGAAAAAATAGGACAAATTTTTAAAGTACTGGTTGATAAAAAAGAAAGTGGAAGATATATGGGCCGTACGGAATTTGACAGTGTTGAAGTAGATAATGAAGTTATCATTAATACTAAAAAGAAATTAGTGATCGGTGATTTTGTACAGGTAAAAATTACAAAAGCATTTGATTATGATTTGGAGGGAGATTTAATTTAGCTTTTTTGCTTTATATAAGTTTTTAATAAGATAATAGAAGATTCTATAAAAATGATAAATGAATTTTTCATCTAATAAAATTTCTTACCGCAATACAGATTCTTTTTCCACGCTTGTATTGGATTATTTGGACAGTGCTGACCAGCTGAAAGATTTTTATACTTATTCAACAGATATAAAAGGTTTAAAAAAAGCGGTAGAAGATAGAAAAAATTTTCCTGTTAACAGATCAGTTTTGGTAACTCAGCTCAAAGAGCAATATAACCAAATTGCAACCTCAGATAAGCTGAAAGCTAATATAGAAGCGCTGTTTAGCGAAGATACTTTTACAGTTTGTACCGCACACCAGCCCAATATTTTCACGGGACATTTATATTTTATTTACAAAATTCTTCATGCAATTAAATTGAGTGAAGAACTTAGCACATTAATTACAGATAAAAAATTTGTTCCCGTTTATTACATGGGCAGTGAAGATGCTGATTTAGATGAATTGGGTGAGGTACATTTAAGCGGCACAAATTATAAATGGAATACTTTACAAACTGGGGCTGTTGGAAGGATGATGATTGACAAAGAATTTCTTGAAATAATTAATGCTGTTGCGGGTCAACTTTCTGTTAAAAAGTTTGGTGAAGAAATAATACATATTATCCGTTTGTGTTACAAAGAAAATGATACGGTTGAGAATGCTACGTTTCTGTTTGTTCACCATCTTTTTAATAAATATGGTCTTATAATTTTAATGCCTGACAACCGAATTTTTAAGAAAGAATTTGCGGGTGTAATAAAAAGAGAATTAGGAGAGCAGTTTTCTGAAAAAAAAGTAGCAACAACCGTAGCAAATTTTCCAAAAGAATATAAGGTACAGACCGCAGGTAGAGAGATAAATCTTTTTTATTTAAAAGACAATATCAGAGAAAGGATAGAAATAAATAGCAATGGATTTAAAGTTGCCAATACAGATTTACTGTTTTCTGCAACAGAAATGGAGTCAGAAATAAATACAAATGCAGAAAGATTTAGTCCCAATGTTATTCTTCGGCCTGTTTATCAGGAATGTATTTTACCAAACATTGCTTTTATTGGTGGCGGAGGAGAGATAGCTTATTGGCTGGAATTAAAAGACGTTTTTAAGGAAGCAAATACTTTTTTTCCTCCGCTAATTTTAAGAAACTCGTTTACCGTTATTGATAAAAAAACAGCAGAGAAAATAGAGTCTCTCGGGTTTATAAAGAGTGATATTTTTAAAACAGAAAATGAACTTTTAGAAGAAATTGTATTTAGAGAAACTAAAATTAAACTTGATATTAAAGAAGAGAAAGAAGCAGTTAAAAATATATACGATAAAATTAAAGAGGTTGCCGTTGTAATTGATAACACATTAAATAGCCATGTACATGCACTAAAAACGCAGGCACTTAATAAGCTTGTAATTTTAGAAAAGAAAATGCTTAAGGCTGAAAAGAAAAAGTTTGAGGCGCAGCAAAGACAAATAAAAAAAATAAAATCTCATGTAAACCCATTAAATAATTTACAGGAAAGGGTAGACAATATTTTAGAATATCTAGCTGTTTATGGTGAAGACTTTATGGATATACTTTACAAAGAGCAGCCATTATTTTCTAAAGATTTTACAATTTTAACCGAACAATAATTTTTTAAATGGCAAGAATACTGGCAATAGATTATGGCAAAAAACGCACGGGTATTGCTGTTACAGATCCGCTACAAATAATAGCTACAGGATTGCAGACAATAAATTCGCACGAATTAATTCCATTTTTAAAAAATTATTTTATTACTGAAAAAGTTGAATTAATAATTATTGGATTGCCCCTAAATTTAGATGAGACTGAAACCCATGGCACAGCGCCGGCAAAAAATGCAATTGAACGATTACAAAAAGCTTTTCCACAAATTCTGGTAAAAACTGTTGATGAAAGGTATACTTCTAGAATGGCTGTACATGCTATGTTGGATATGGGCATGAAGAAAAAAGACAGACAGGTAAAAGGGAATTTGGATGTTATTGCAGCAACAATTATGTTACAGACATACATGGAACACAACCAATAGAATTTTTATAATTTTGTATTAATAAAAAATAAGAAATAACATAAAATGATTCTTCCCATTGTTGCATACGGCTCACCTGTTTTACGTAAAATTGCTGCAGATATTACCCCTGAATACGAAGGGCTTGAAAAATTGCTTGCAGATATGTGGGAAACCATGTATAACAGTAATGGCGTGGGTTTGGCAGCACCACAAATTAATAAGAGTGTACGAATTTTTACAATAGACAGCGAACAGATTTTTGAAAATGACGAGGATGGTGACACAGATGTTTACCCTGACAAGCCAGGATTTAAAGGCACATTTATAAATGCACATATTGTTGAACTTGATGGTGAGCCATGGAAATACAATGAAGGATGCCTAAGCATTCCAAAAGTAAGAGAAGACATTATGCGTCACGAAACTGTTACTCTTTCTTACGTTGATGAAAATTTTGGCGCACAACTTAGAATGTTCCGAGGAATTACAGCAAGAGTAATTCTGCATGAATATGATCACCTTGAAGGGAAGCTTTTTATTGACCATATTAAGCCATTAAAAAGAACGCTGTTGAAGAGAAAACTTGAGGACATCAGTAAGGGTAAAATAAAAGTTGATTATAGAATGGTATTTCCCAAATAATAAAATGTTATGTAGTTAATTTGTTATTTATAATCCATATCTTTATTTTATATACTATATTTTAGTTTATATTTCTATCTATCCTCTAAAAGACTGCTTCCCAATAATCTTACGTACCGCTTGAAATACTTTTTCATTTTAAAGAATTCAAACCCTTTTTAAAGATGCAAAATAAATTTACTTTAGGTTTTTAGATTGCCATAAAACATTGGACACATCCATAAAATGCTGGTGTTTACAGTACCACTTTTTTAAGTACACATAATACCTTACGGTTTTGTTTTTTAAAAATGAAACGCCAGAAAACGGGCAGGCACTACCTAAGTGCCTGTCTTTATTTTAAAAATAAAATAGAATTTGATAAAATAACAGATGCAAAGTAAAAAAAATGAAACGTTTTTAAATAATAACTTGCGTTATGAAATTTATTAGAGCATTTTTTTTAATGATATTAATTGTATCATTCGCAAATGCTCAAACAACCGGAGATTCAACCATAGATGTCGGAAATAAAATAATTACCTTAAGCAATTTTGTAATTAATAATAAACTCAACGTACCTGCATTTATTGAAAAAGTAAAAAAAGATTCCAGCTTTTACAAAGCCTTTAAAAACCTGCGTATAATTAATTTTACTGCTATTAACGACATTAGAATGAACAATAAAAATGGTGCTCTTGATGCATCATTACACAGTCATACAAAGCAGACTATAAAAAACGGCTGTCGTACCATGAAAGTGCTTGACGAAAAAAGTACTGGAGATATGTACAACGATTTAAAAGAATTTAATTACTACACGGCAAATATGTATGCATCTATATTTTTTACAAAAGGCACCATTTGTGGTGAAGATAATATCGTTAATGGTACAGCATTTTCTACTGAAGGTAAAAGTGGAATGGAAAAGCACAAGGAGCAATTAAAAATGTTGTTTTTTAACCCGGGCAAAAGAATTAATGGCTTGCCTTTTATGAGTAATAAAACTGCTATTTATGATGATGAATTAGCAGACAGTTATGATATGAATATTGATTGGGAACATTACAACAACACAAACTGTTATGTTTTTAAACAGAAAGTAAAACCCAACAGAAAAGGTTCGGTGGTTGTTGATGAAATGAATACCTGGTTCAACGACAGTACTTTTGAAGTTATGGCAAGAAATTATAGTTTGAGTTACGATGCGGGTGTATATGATTTTAAAGTAAATATGGAAATACAAATGACGACAGTTGGAAACCTTACTGTACCCGCCGTTATTAGATACACTGGTAACTGGAAGGCTATTTTTAAAAAAAGGGAGCGGGGAATTTTTACTGCAACACTTTCAGATTTTTATTAAAATTTTGATGGTATAACTTTTGATATTTTATTAAAAACCTACGCATGCAACTACAACTTCAGGTTCAGTATTTGTTTTTAATTGCCATTCCTATTGCATGCATTGCATGGACAGTAACACATGAAGAAATTTTTAAAGAGCCCCGTGATTACTGTCAAAAAAAATCAGAAAGCTGCAAAAATATTGTCGTTAAAAAGTTTTTTTATCTGTTTACCTGTGAATATTGTTTCAGTCATTATATAACGCTGGCATTTTTAATTATCACGAAATTTCAATTGGGTTACGATGACTGGCGTGGTTATTTAATCAGCGGATTTTCATTGGTATGGGTAGCAAATATTTACATGAGTGTATTTGCAAGGTTAAGAGTAGGAACCAAAAAAGAAAAAATGGAAGCCGATATAAAAGAAGTAGAATTGAAAGAAGTAAAAGAACTTAAGGCTTCTTAAGGAAGTTTTTCAATCTGGTGCAATAAATCTTCCAGGCCATTCATTTTAATTTCCAACAGACAATGCAATAAATTTCCCAGTCTGTTTTTAGGAAATCCCTTGCGGGCAAACCATTCGAGATAGCTTACAGGTAATCGTTTGAGCAATGTACCCTTGTATTTGCCAAATGGCATTTGCATAGTTACAATTTCCCTAAGCATATTGCCATCGGGCATAGGAATATCTTCCATATATGTTTGGTTGTATGGTTGATGGAAACATAATTCTGGGTACAAAAGTTTTGAATTATTAGTTGATTTAATTAATGTTTAAATCAACTAATAACTGATCAACCGAGCAACCATTCTACCTTCCAACAGCAGGAACCACAGGTAAACTTTCATTGCCATCTGCATTTACGGATTGTACTGCAAAAAAGTAATTGTCTTTAGAATAGGGAACTGTAATTTCTGTGGCTGTAGTAAATATTTTTTTCTGCCAGAAGGCGTTTGTGGTTTCTCTCATTAATAAATAGTAACCTTTTACATTACCTGTTTTTGGTTGTTTCCAATAGAGGTAAGAATTGTTGCTTAATTTTTTTACATCAATTTTTACATCTTCAGGGGTTGCGGGAGCATTTGCAAGATTGGCAAGTGTACTGAGGTTCATTCCGGTATTTTTTCTTAAATATTCAAAGTCGATAAATTCAATTAAATCGCCATATTGAATGCCATTTTCTACTCTAACATTTTGATGCTGTCTTGTATAATTTTCATTCATTTCAGTAATGCGTACGGCTGTAAATCCATTTTCTACAAACGGAGTATGATCACCACCTCTTAAAAAACGATCGTTTCTGTAAATTAATTTTATTTCAAGATTGTCAACATAACGTTCGCCAATTTCTTTTACGTAGCGTGCAAGCTGTCTGCTTTTACCGTCATTTTCCAAACCAAGCTGGCGAATATTTTTTGCATTTTTATCGAGTTCATAAAAAGGTAATCCTTCACTGAAAACCCTTACCTGCGTGTTGTTTATATTATTTGTTTCATTGCTGTTGTTGCTGCCCATAATATCGTTATTAAGCACAGCCTCAATATTTAAATTTTCTTTTTTTGATTTTGCAGCCATGTATGTAGAACCAAGCAGACCCTGTTCTTCGCCACTTACTGCCATAAAAATAATAGTTGCACCAAAATTTCTTTTGCTCATAATTCTTGCACATTCCATTACGGCTGCTACACCGCTTGCATCGTCGTTTGCACCAGGTGCATCGCCTAAACGGTCCATCACATTTGTGCGCATATTATCGAGGTGACCACTAATTATAAATACACGGTTATCAGCCGCATTTGTGCCTTTTAATGTTGCTACAACATTGCCTAATAAAAGTGTTGTATCTACTCTTCTTTTATCAGCCTGTAGTGTTGTGGTATCAATGATAGTTGTCATTCTGCCATTTGACTGAGCTGCAAACTGTTTAAATTTTGAAAGCACATAAAGCCTTGCAGCACCAATGCCACGCTTGGTTTCAGTTTGCGTGCTTAATGTATTACGTGTGCCATAATTTACCATTGTTTGTATATAGTTTCGCAAAGAATCAGGCGAAATTTCTTTTACCATTTGTTCAATTGTCGGATCTTTTGCAATGATGGTTTGCGCAAATAGAATATTGTTACAAACAATTAGAGAAACAAAAAGGATAAAAACAGTTTTCATTGTGGTTGTTAATTATGGTAAAAAATAAATTGTAGGTAAAGTTAAATGTTTTGTTGATGATGAAATGTGCGACGCCACCGAAGCAACATCAGGGTCTCTCTGCCCAAAATCAAGTAATAAAAAATTTATAAAATAAAATTTTTATTGCGTGATTTTCTCATTAGCTAATTAGCACATCAGCACATTAGCTAATTTACTCTTCACTCCGTTTCATTTTTAAACAAACTGTATTTGCGCCATTTTTCTATGAGCTGCGCCATATCATCTGGTAATTCACTAACAAACAACATATTTTCTTTTGTGGTTGGGTGTACAAAACCAAGTTCTTTTGCATGTAGCGCCTGGCGTGGACAAATAGTAAAACAATTCTCTACAAACTGTTTGTATTTGGTGTAAATAGTACCTTTTACAATTTTTTCACCACCATAAAAATCATCATTAAAAAGTGGGTGTCCTTTGTACTGCATGTGAACCCTAATTTGGTGCGTACGCCCGGTTTCGAGCCTGCACTCCACAAGAGAAACGTAATTAAAATTTTCAAGCACTTTATAATGGGTAATGGCTTCTTTGCCATAATCGCCTTCAGGATATACAGTAAATAATTTTCGTTGTTTTTGGCTGCGACCCACATGACCGGTGATGGTTCCTTCGGGTTCGTCAAAATTGCCCCAAACTACAGCATTGTACCTGCGATGTACGGTATGGTCAAAAAATTGTTTGGCCAGTTCGCTCATAACCTTCTGCTTTTTTGCCACAACAATTAAACCAGTGGTATTTTTATCTATGCGATGAACCAAACCATAACGGGTGAGTTCTTTCTCATCAATTTCAGGACAATTATGTTGTAAATGCCATGCCACAGCATTTATCAGCGTATTATCAGGGTTGCCACTGCCGGGATGTACAACCATGCCTACAGGTTTGTTAATGATCATCAAGTCATCATCTTCAAAAACAATATTTAGTGGAATATTTTGTGGTAGAATTTCAGATGATTCGGGAGAATTGGTATCATACACCACAATTTTATCACCAGGCCTGGTGTTGTAATTTTTTTTAATGGGCTTATCATTCACCAGCACCATTTCATTTTCTATAGCCTGTTGAATTTTATTTCTTGTGGCCCCTTCAATTCTCTGCATTAAAAATTTATCGATCCTAATGGCTTCCTGCCCTTTGTCAATTATAATTACATGTTTTTCGAACAACTCGTCTGAATCGCTTATTTCGTCGTTTATTATTTCTTCGTTTATCATAGTTTCTATTTTGATAGATATCAAGCCAAATACCTAACTGCCAACTCAAATCTTATCTTTGCAAAGTAAAACATTTTAGTATTGTATGCAATCTGTAATATTTAAAGATTTAGGCTTAATTGATTATAAAACAGCATGGGACTACCAGGAGAAATTGCTTCAGCAAAATGTTGCCGTTAAGACAGCGTTGAGGAATGATCCTTCTTTGACAACTAAAATTGATACGCAGCATTACTTTATGTTGTGCGAACACCAGCCCGTTTACACATTGGGTAAAAGCGGTGACATGAAAAATGTTTTGATGAGTGAGGACGAATTAGATGCTGCAAATATTCAGTTTTTTAAAACGAACAGAGGAGGGGATATTACTTTTCACGGTCCTCAGCAAATTGTTGGTTACCCTATTTTAGACCTTGAGAAAATTTATACGGATATAGGAAAGTACCTAAGAAGTTTAGAGGAAGTTGTAATATTAACTGTTGCGGAATACGGTATAACAGCCGGAAGAAGTGAAGGTGAAACAGGTGTTTGGATAAACCCGGATATTAAAGGTGAAGAAAGAAAGATATGCGCCATCGGCGTACGTTGCAGCAGATGGATAACCATGCACGGCTTCGCTTTAAATGTAAATACCGATCTTAATTATTTTAAAAATATTATTCCCTGCGGGATAGAAAATAAACAGGTTACATCTATTGAAAAAGAACTTGGAAGAAAGATAGATTTTGAGGAAGTAAAAGAAAAAATAAAAGAAAATTTTATAAAAGTTTTTGATGTTGAATTTTTTACGGAAGAAACGGAAAGGTTATAGTTTTTTTATCTCTTTTAATATTTGAAATTTATTGTTTTCAATTAAAAGCCCGTTTTCATATAATTCAAACCTAAACCATCCTGTATGTACAAAATTTACTTTTTCAATAATCAGGTATTCTTCTTTTAACTTGGTAAGCTCAAAGAGAAATTTCTCCGTTTCATCAAAAAACTTTACGCTGTATTTTTTGGTTTCAGCGTTTACTAAATGTATAATAATATTGTTATCCTTGGCAGTGAAAATAGTATTGCTCGGATAAGTAATTTCAGGCTTTGAAGGTGGAAAAACAATGCCCGAATCTTTGTTGGAAACCAGCCATGGATATTTTTCAGATAATGCATTATCGGCTGCATAGAATTCCTTTACCGGTCTTGCAGAAGCGGTAATAATATACGATCCACCTTCAAAAGAAACAAAAACCCTGTAATACATTTTATTGTAAGGAAAGTTTGCATCTGCAAAACCATTCTCTCTGCTTTGTGGGCTCAGTACACTTCCTATAGTGGTATAATTTTGCAAACTGTCGTAAGATCGTTGTATGTTGAGTGCCGTAATTGGTTTTGTGTAATCGTTTATCCAGCTTACAACAATTTTATTATTCAGATTTTTCACCTGTATAAATGGCAACGGTTTATCCTGTGCAAATAATATATTTGAAAGGATAAAAAACAGCGGCAATAAAAAAAATGGTTTCATCATAGTTCGATGGAGATCGATGCAAATATATATTCTAAAGTTTCGGTTAAATTATTTGCAACTTCAAATGCTGTTAAAGATATTTAAAAAATTAAAGTGCCCTGCGGCAATGATTTGTTTCCCTGTAGCCCTCCTGTATGAATGCAAAGAATATTGCTTCCATCTGCAAAATAGCCACTGTTTATTTTTTCATATATGGCATACATCATTTTTGCGGTGTATACAAAGTCAGTCGGTATTTGGGTTTCAGCATAAAATGAATTCATAAAACTGATAAGTTCTTTTGTCTGTTTTGCATAACCGCCAAAATGATAATCACTAAATACAATTGGAATTTTATCTGCAGCAGCTACACCTAAATAATTTAATCTTTCAGTAATATCCATCATATTTTTTATTACGGGGATGGCAATAATTTCCTGATCCACTTTTTTCTTTAACAGGAGTCCTGCAAGTGTTGTAGCAGTACCAACAGCCGTGCATATATAAGAAAATTTGTCGGGTTTTACAACATCCATTATTAACGATGCACCTTTTGCGCCTGTTGCATTATATCCGCCTTCAGGCACCATTGTAAAATCACCAAAGCTATTTTTTAAAGCATCAATATCTTCTTCATTGCTGTCAAAATTTTTGTAATTCTGCCTGCTTATAAATTTTAAATTCATTCCAAGATCTTTGCATCTTGCCAATGTGTGCGATAATATTTTTGATTCTTCTCCCCTTACAATGCCAATTGATTTAACTCCTTTTTGTTTGCATAAAAAAGCCGTGGCCACCAAGTGGTTTGAAAATGCTCCGCCGAAAGTTAGTAGTGTTTTGTGTGAGGAAACTAAGCATTCTTCAATAAAATAATGCAGTTTAAATATTTTATTGCCTGAAACATCTTCATGTATTTTATCAAGCCTTGCAAGAGTAAGACTAATGTTTTTTTCTTTAAAACTATTATTGAAAACATTATCAAAACTTATACTTTCAATGCTTATATCCATTTAAAAATTGAGTTATTATGGGGATTTCTACATCTTTTATTCTCCTTCATTTCCTCTATTTTTGTTCAGGGAAGGATTTTTAATAAGATGCAACTGTAAAATTAAGATTTAAAAAAATATTTACAGATGTATAAAAATATTTTAAATAAAATATGAAACCAACACTTTTAATATTGGCAGCAGGCATGGCAAGCAGGTACGGTAGTATGAAACAGACGGAAGGTTTTGGGCCTGACGGAGAAACAATTATGGATTATTCCATTTATAATGCAATGCGGGCAGGTTTTGGTAAAGTAGTGTTTATTATAAGAAAAGATTTTGCTGATAATTTTAAAGAAGTTTTTGAACCAAAACTTAAAGGTAGAATTGAAGTTGATTATGTTTATCAGGAGCTGGAAGATTTTGTGGATAAAATTCACATGCCGGAAGGAAGGACAAAGCCTTGGGGAACTGGACATGCTTTGCTTTGTGCGAAAGAAAAGGTTAAGGAACCTTTTGCAGTTATCAACGCTGATGATTTTTATGGCAAAGATTCTTTTGAAAAAGCTGCTGATTTCTTAATAAATAAATGCGATGAAAATACTTCAGCAATTATTGGTTATAAATTAGTAAATACATTAAGTGAGCATGGTACAGTAAGCCGTGGCGTTTGCGAAGTAGATGAAAATAATTTATTAACAGTAATAAATGAACGTATAAAAATTTACAAAAAAGAGGACGATGTAGTTTTTGAAGTTGAATCCAATTTGACTGTTTTAAAAGACGATACAAATGTGTCAATGAATTTTTGGTGTTTTCATCCATCTGTATTTAATATAACAGAAAAGCTTTTTGCGGAATTCCCTAAAAATAATATGGAGAATATTAAAGCCGAATTTTTTATCCCTTACATAGCAGATTTTATTTTAAAAAACCCGAATAGCAAAATACTTGTTATCCCTACGAGTTCGCAGTGGTTTGGCGTTACTTATAAAGAAGATGCTGCCGGAGTAAAAGAAAGTTTGTATAAGCTGATTGAAGCAGGTGAGTATCCAGATCGTTTATGGGCATAGGTTTTCAATTTCATTTTATAAAAAAAGTCCGCTAATATTACAGCGGACTTTTTTTTTGTAAAAATTTATAATGCTTAATTTCCTTTTATCATAAAAACATAATCTTTCATTTTTTCAACCTGACTGGGACGGTCTAAACCTTTTAAAGAAGGAACAGCGTTTATTTTAATTTTTTCATTGTCTTTTAATTTTCTAACGGCTTCGATTGCACGATAAATATTTGCAGATTTAATTGCATAAACAACTCCTGTTGCATTTGTTTCAGTACTTGTTACTATACCGATCAATTCTCCATTTTTGGTAACCACCGGTGAGCCGCTGTTTCCTTCATTTGCGGCTGTACTTATCTGGCAAAAAACCGTATCCATCAAATATCCATTTTTAGCACTTACATAACCTTCACCATATACAATTTCCTGTTTAGGATAGCCTAACATAAAAATGGCTTCGCCCAATTTAGCTGCAGATTTTCTGATAGAATAAGGCAAAGGAGGCAAACGTTTAAATGATGAATCTGTAATTTTTAAAATGGCCATATCATTTAATATATCTACATAAACGGTACTTGCATTAAATTGTTCTCCATTATTGTTTTCTACAATAAGATGATGAGATGCCTCTTTTATAACATGTGCATTTGTTACAATGTAATTGTTATTTGCATCAACCAAAAAGCCTGTAGCTCTAAACCGTGAATCAAAACCGGGTTTGGTTTTTTCACCAACTACACCACTTTTAACAATCTCATTTAATTTGTTTTCTATCTTACGTGTCTTTTCTGCTTCCTTATTTATTTTATCTACGAGTGGTTTAATATTTGTTTTTTCACCGGTGTTAACTGTTGAAACTGCAGTAGCAATTAATAAGGAAACCAAGCCTGCTATAGAGGCGGCAACAGCAATATCTTTTTTGTAGCGCTGCCAAAGCTGTATAATTCTTGATGGTGCCGGTGCTGCTGATCTTGAAAGAAATTCTTCCTGCGTTAGTTTATTCTCCACATCTGCAAGCAATGATTTAAAATTCTTTTTATCGCTGTAATCTTCCAGTTGGTTTAAAAAGAAAATTTGTTCTACAACAGCCTGATCAAGATCAGGATTATTTCTTCTTAATTCTTCAAAATAAATTTTTTCTTCGGCTGACATTTCTCTTTTTACAAATCTTTCCGCAGCATCAATAAGTAAAGTATCTTCCATTAGTCTGTGTTTTTATATTGTGCAAAAAACAATTTCTTTAATCGCACAAGGCATTTATATTTTTGAGTTTTTGCATTATCAGCGTTTGTATAACCAAACTCTTGTGCTATTACATTCATGTGTTTTTTTTGAAGGTAATAAGCCTGCAAAAGACTTTTACAAGGTTCTCCGATTTTGTTCATTGAACTTTCCATTAAATAAAAGTCATTCTGCAATTTTAAATGGCTTTCAATTTCATCTTCAACAAGTATGGTTTCTGCAAGCCCATCAGCCTGGGATATATACCGTTGTTGTTGTAATTTTTTTAGCCATAACCGCCTTGCCACAGAATATAAAAAAGTTTTTAAAAGACATTGCAGTTCAAAATTTCCCTTTTTTATTTTCTCATACAAAACGATAATTGTTTCCTGAAAAAGATCTGCTGCATCGTCGTTATTACCCGCATTTGCTAAAACCATAGATTGTACCATCGTATAATACTGTCTATATAATTGTTCAATAGAGTCCTTATCTTCAGCGGCAATTCCTTCCAGTAATATTAAATCTTGTTCTAATGTACTCACCTGGTATTAGTATTTATTAATACAAATTAATTGAATTAGTAACCCAATCCTTTTTTAAAAATAAATTTTAAATATATGGGTTACCTTTTTTAACTCGCAGTATTAATAATCAGATTATAATTTTAAACTTAACAAACACACAAAATGAAAAAAATTCTTGCAATCGCAGTTATCGCAGCAACATTTACAGCATGTAACGATAAGAAAAAATCAGAAGAAACTATGGTTACAAAAGATACAACTATGGTTGTAACTAAAGATACTACTGTAATTTCTAAAGATACCATGCCAGTTGTAACAACAACTCAAACTACCGTTGATACTTTGAAAAAAGTTGAAGGTAAAATGAATGAAAAGAAAGTGGAAGTTAAAAAACCATAATTCTTTAATAAGATTCTTTTGACAAAGCAATCATGGCCATTTCGGTTTTCCGGAGTGGCTTTTTCTTTTTTTGTAAATAGACAATTTTTTATAACATGCTCATTGTAACTTTACAATTTACCAGCAAAGAAATATTACAATCAATGTATTGTGGTTATATGAATAAGGTATGAGAACTTCACAAACAGATTTTTCAGGGCAGACAGTTACTAACTATTTTGATGCATCTTTTAATGCTATAAAAGACATTTACGATATTAAAAAGATTTTGGTAATTACTGAGGAGGATATTTACCTTTTACATGCTGAAAAATTTGAAGGCTTTAAGGTTCTTTTAATTGAAGGAAAAGAGAAAAATAAAACTCAGGATACTGTAAATTTTATAATTGATAAACTACTTGAATTTAATATTGATAAATCATGTTTACTTGTTGGTGTTGGTGGTGGGGTAATTACTGATATGGTTGGTTATGTTGCAAGTATTTTTAAGAGAGGTATAAATTTAGCGCTAGTGCCTACAACAGTTTTGGCTATGACGGATGCCGCCATTGGTGGTAAAAATGGAATAAATATTGGCAAATATAAAAATATGGTTGGCACCACTTACAGACCATTATTTATTTTATATGATTACAGTTTTCTTAATACATTACACAGAGCTGAATGGATTAATGGGTTTGCCGAAATAATTAAACATGCATGTATAAAAGATGCAGCAATGTTTTATGAGCTTGAAAAAAACAACATTGATTATTATATATATAATAGAGAAGCTGCTGCAGAATTAATAGAAAAAAACGTTGCTATAAAAACGGCTGTAGTTGTAACTGATGAGTTTGAAAAAGCAGATCGTTTTCAATTAAATTTTGGACATACTTTTGGGCATGCAATTGAAAATTTATACATCCTTCCGCATGGTTATGCAGTTAGTGTAGGTATGGTTATGGCTGCAAAAATATCAGAAGAAATAAATAATTTAGACAGCACTTCGGTGAATAAACTGAAGAATTTGATTGAACAATACGAATTACCTATAACTCAAAAAATGGATAAAGCCAAAGTATTCGAATTATTGGTAAAAGATAAAAAGAGAGCAGGTGAAGCCATCAACTTTGTTTTGCTCAATAAAATTGGTGAGGGTACAGTTAAACAATTATCATTTCAAACCATAACATCACTTTTAGAACAGACTTTATAATGAGGGTAATTGTTTCTCCATCAGCAGCAACAGGAAGTTTATCAGCGCCATCTTCTAAAAGCAGCATGCAAAGAGCTTGCGCAGCGGCGCTTTTGCACAATGGCACAACCATTATTTACAATGCAGGTATCAGCAACGACGACAAAGCAGCATTAAATATTATTCAACATTTGGGTGCCAAAGTAAAGTATGATGTTGATAAAATTAGCATTGAATCAAAAGGGTTTTCTGCTGCTGATAGTATTGAAAACAAAGAAATTTCTTGTGGCGAAAGTGGTTTGTCATTTAGAATGTTTGCACCAATTGTTGCACTTTCATCCGGCACTGTTAGTTTAACAGGTTCAGGAAGTTTATTAAGCAGACCAATGAATTTTTTCGATGAAGTATTTCCTCAACTTAAAATTAAAATAGAATCAAATAACGGCTTTTTGCCATTGCATATAACAGGTCCTCTTCAACCTATAAATATTTCTATAGATGGTTCATTAAGTTCTCAGTTTTTAACAGGGCTTCTGTTTGCCTTTGGTGCTGCTGCAAAAGAAGAAGTTACCATCAATGTAATTGATTTAAAAAGTAGGCCATACATTGACCTTACTTTGGATGTAATGCGCAGATTTGGTTACAATATTATTAATAAAAATTACCGGCAATTCTCAATAAAACCTAAATCTGATATTAAAAATGTTGTAGAATACACTGTAGAAGGTGATTGGAGCAGTGCTTCTTTTTTATTGGTTGCCGGTGCGGTAAGCGGAACTGTAAAAGTTTTGGGATTAGATGAAACATCTGCGCAGGCTGATAAAGCTATTTTATCTGCATTAAAAAGTTGTGGTGCAATTATCAAGAAAAATGAAAATTTAATTGAAGTTTGTAAGACGGGTTTAAAGTCTTTTAAATTTGATGCAACGGATTGCCCTGATTTGTTTCCGCCCCTTGCAGTACTTGCTGCTTATTGTAATGGAACATCGATAATTACCGGAACACACAGGCTTGTTGCAAAAGAAAGTAACCGGGCTGAAACATTAAAACAAATTTTTGGAAAGATGGGCATTGAAATTCTTCTTTTAGAAGATGAAATGCACATTACAGGAGGTGATATAAAATCTGCTGTCGTATCTTCTCATCACGATCATAGAATTGCAATGGCTTCAGCAATTGCGGGTTTAGGAGCGTCAGGATTAATTGAAATTGAAAATGCGGAATCAATAAATAAATCATATCCGCAATTTTACAATGATTTAAAAAAATTAGGTGTAGACATTAATATTATTGAAGAATAATTTTACATTATGAATAGTTTTGGTCGTTTATTTCAAGTAAATATTTTTGGGGAATCGCATGGCCCGTCAGTTGGAATAACAATTGATGGTTGCCCTGCAGGTATTCCACTTTTAGCAGAAGACTTTGTTACAGATATTGAAAGAAGAAAGGGTGGATCGCAACTTGGTACAACTCCAAGAAAAGAAGATGATATTCCCATTTTTTTATCAGGTGTTTTTAATGATAAAACAACAGGAGCACCACTTACTGTAACCTTCGAAAACAACAATACCCGCAGCGGCGACTATGTAAAACAAAGAGATGTACCGAGGCCTGGCCATGCAGATTTAACAGCCTCACAGAAGTTTGGTGGATACGAAGATTTTAGAGGAGGAGGTCATTTCAGTGGTCGCCTAACTGTGTGTATTGTGGCGGCAGGAGTTATTGCAAAACAAATTTTAAAACATTCACACCCGAATGTTATTTGTGCTGCAACTTTATTAGAAGTGGGGGGAGAAAAAGATATTGAAAAAGGAATTGAAAAAGCCATGAAACTCGGTGACAGTGTTGGTGGCATTGTTGAATGTGTTGTAAAAAATATACCTGTAGGTTTAGGAGAACCATTCTTTGATTCTGTTGAATCGCTTTTAAGTCATGCTGTGTTTTCAATTCCTGCTGTAAAAGCAATTGAATTCGGTGCAGGTTTTGCTGCCGCTAAAATGTTGGGATCTGAACATAATGATGCCATACAAAATAAAGATGGACGTACGCTTACCAATAATGCAGGAGGCATATCGGGAGGAATAACAAACGGTAATGACATCGTTTTTAGAATTGCAGTAAAACCAACATCATCTACTCCAAAGCCCCAACAAACATTTAATAAAGCAACTGAAGAAGTAGAAACCTTTTCAGTTAAAGGTCGTCATGATCTTTGTATTGCTTTGCGGGTACCTGTCGTGTTAGAGGCTGTAACGGCCATAACTATTGTTGATTTATTATTAAGAGAGCAAAAATTAAAAAGGATATTATAAATCCAAAAATTTTGAGTAATGCAGGTTTTTTAAATGGTAAATATTAAAGTTTACAACACCTCTACTTCATCTGCAAATAACCACGCAGCATTACCTGCACCAGGGTTTCCGTTTGGTATAATTCCATAATTTTCCCCTACGATTTTTATGTACCTCGTCTGTATTTTTTTTTGTGCGGAAAAAAAAGTTATTTTATTTATTACATTGCTGTTGCCTTCAACAGTAAGCGTTTCATTCTGCGGCGGCGTAAAATTTATGCCATCATTGCTTACTAAAACCTTTATGCTGTTTTGTTTAGCAGGATATATCCAACTTGCCGTTCTGGTAAATGTGTGTAAACGGACTTCGGTAATATCTGTTACTATTCCCAAATCAATTATTGCTTCCAGATCTTCGCCTAAAAATCCAACTATCTCTGCTGACCGTGCAAGGCCTTTAGTATTTTGTATACCATCTGCCAATGTAAATGCGCCATTGCCCGGGTAAGCAGCTGAAGGCTGGTTTACAAGGGTGATCTTTTTACCGGTGGCCTTGTTTACAGAAATATTTAAATCTGTTTTAAAAAGATATTTATAGGATGGCAAAGTAATGGCTCCCCATTTTTCTCCTGTTTTTTTAGATTCTATTTCGCCCAATAATCTTATACCGTATTCGCCGGATTCTTTTATAGTTGCTGAAACAGAATCTGTAAAAATATTAAACCGACTTTTTGTTTTATTCCCAAAATAATAGGACGGCTTTTTCATTTTGCTGTTCACTTTTATTTGCAGACCATCATAATTTTCAGTAGGCAATACTTGTATCACAGGTTCGTAATATGCATTACTAAAACCAGTTTTCCAGTTTTTATATGTTTCAAAAACGTCAGGTAATCTCCGTTCAAAATCTTTCCAGTTTTTGTTTTCTTTTTTACTCCATAGTACTTCAGCCAGTGCTGCCATACGTGGGAAAATCATGTACTCCAGTTTCTTTTCGTTTGCAATATATTCCGTCCACACATTTGCCTGTGCACCTAATATGTTTAGAGACTCAAGCTTTGTAAGTATCGCCGGTACAGGCTCGTAGTCATATACTTTTTCTACCGGTAAAAAACTGCCTATTGTTACACTGTCTTCATTACTGCTTTGCGAATGGTCAAAATAACAATGGCTGCCCGGTGTCATTACAACTTTGTGGTTTTGTTTTGCTGCTGCAATCCCACCTTCCGTACCCCGCCAGCTCATTACAGTTGCGTTTGGCGCTAGTCCTCCTTCTAAAATCTCATCCCATCCAATAATTTTTTTGCCTTTAACATTTACATATTTTTCTATTCTTTGTATAAAATAACTTTGCAAACCATGCTCGTCTTTTAAGTTATTGGCTTTTATTAATTGCTGGCAAAAAGGGGAGCGTTTCCAGTTTTCCTTGGGACATTCATCACCCCCAATATGTATATATGTAGAGGGAAACAGTGACATGACCTCGTCCAGCACATTTTCAATAAAATTAAAAGTATAATCTGTGGGTGCAAATACATCATTAAAAATACCCCATGTTTGCTGCACCTGTTTGCCTAGTCGACTGCCTGCCCATGCGGTTGTGGAATCTATTTGAGTATCCTCATTTGGAAAGCAACTGAGTTGTGGATAGGCGGCAATGGCTGCAGATGCATGCCCGGGCATTTCAATTTCCGGAATTACAGTTATGTATCTTTCGGCAGCATATTCTACAATTTCTTTTATTTGTTGCTGCGTGTAGTAGCCTCCGTAATGTATGCTGTCATTGCCATTTCCGGGATAACGTCCTATAATTGTACCATTTCTGTAGCCCCCAACTTTTGTTAATAATGGATATTTTTTAATTTCTATTCTCCAGCCCTGATCGTCTGTAAGATGCCAGTGAAAAGTATTGTATTTGTAATAAGCAAGATAATCCAGGTAATTTTTAATATAACTAACCGGAAAGAAATGGCGGCTCACATCCAGGTGCATTCCACGGTAAGAAAACCTTGGTGCATCTTTAATACTTAATCGTGCAATTGAAACGGAATTTTTTGTATTCTTTACCGGGATTACCTGCAATAGCGTTTGAATTCCATTAAATAAAAATTGATTTTCCTTAGCTTCCAAAAAAATTTTTGATTTGGATATCTGTAACGAGTATCCGTCTTTTAGTGACTCATCTTTTTTTAAAAAAAATTGAATAGCGTTTTTATTTATCGGTGATTTTTTACTATTGTATAATATAGTTTTTAAAGAAAAACCTGTCAGGGTCTTTACCTGTTTCTTAAAATAATTTGCTAGTTTGGCGGTGCCTTCATTATAAATAATATTGGTGGCAGAAGATAATTCAAAAGATCCCTTTTCAATTTTTACTTCATTAGGGTAAGGCACTACATTTATTACATTTTGCCCATAGGAGATTGTACTAAATAAAGTAAGAACCAGAATACCTATCATTTTTTTCATACTAATTTTTTAATACAGGTAAAATGATTTTGCTCATATTTTTTTTATCATGGTAAATACGGATCGTAGCTTTTTGGAAATCACTTTCATCCGCATTAGGAATGCGCATAAATTTTTGAGGGTTTCTGTCAACTAAAGGAAACCAGCTACTTTGTATCTGTATCATTATTTTATGACCTTTTTTAAAAGTATGTGCAACGTCATTTAAATCAAACTTTACATTGGTAATTTTATTTGGAGTAAATGGTTTTGGTATGGAAAAACTCTCTCTTAATTTTCCACGCATTACTTCGGCACGCACCAACCTTTGTAAACCTGCCATTTCAGTGCCTTTTGCAATAATGGATGGCGTAGGCTCATTAGCAGGAAGCACATCAATAAGTTTCACAATAAAATCTGCATCGGTTGTAGTCAACGAAACCTGCAAGTCTGCAATTATTTTTCCGGCAAGTGTTACATCTTTATTTAAAATATCAGTTTCAAACAAAATAACATCTTTTCTTTCTGCAGCAAAACGCTGGTCTTCCGCCATGTATCCATTATTTCTGTTGCCCTGAATTTCTTTTGTATAAGGAACCGGATTTGCGGGGTCGCTTACATATTCATCATAATTATTTACAGTAACGGATTTGGTAGTGCTCAACTTTCTGTGAGGTTGTAAAAAATAAGTGGTTGCAATACTTTCCTTTGGCGGCCATGCTTTGTATTGTTTCCATTTGTTGGTGCCCGTTTCAAAAACTGTTGCTTCTGCAGCATTAAAATTGCCTTTGTCTTTTAAGTAATAATTAAAAAACATTGTCTCAAGACTGTCCTGATAATATTTACTGGTATTGCTGCCAAAATCATAAGTTGTAAATTTATTCCAGTTAGCGCCCGCCCATGCTCCATGTGTCCACGGACCCATAACAAGATGATTTTTATTTACCGGATTTTGTTTTTCAATAGCTTTATAAGTATTAAGTGCACCATATAGATCTTCTGCATCAAACCAGCCCCCAACCACCATTACAGCTGGTTGTATGTTTTTTAAATAGGGGCGGATGTTTCTTGCTTTCCAGTAATCATCATAAGTGTCGTGCTGCAAATATTCGTTCCAAATATAACTACGGTTATTAAAATATTGGGCAGACTGTGTGTTTTTTAAAGGCCCTAACTTTAGAAAAAAATCATAAGCATCTTCTGTTTTGTAATCAAATATTTGGGTGCCATAATTTTCTATAGGCCCGGTTCTTTCTTTGCCAAAATAATTCATAAAACTAAAATTATCCAGTAAAAAAAAGGCGCCATTGTGGTTAGCATCATCTCCAATAAATTCATCTGTTACCGGTGCTTGGGGACTTACTGCTTTTATTGCAGGGTGAGCATTTGGCAAGGCTGCTGTGGCATAAAACCCGGGGTAAGAAATGCCGTATAATCCTGCACGGCCATTGTTGTTTTTTATATTTTTTACAAGCCATTCAACTGCATCATATGTATCGCTGCTTTCATCTACATCTTTGTTGTTGTTTTTGTTGATAATGTAGGGCGTTACCTCAAGGTTAATTCCCTCGCTCATGTAACGGCCCCGAACATCCTGATAAACAAAAATGTATTTTTCCTGTATCAGGTTTGTGTTGGGACCAATACGGTTTGCAAAAGCAGTATCTCCGTAAGGCCCCGCAGAATAGGGCGTACGCTCAATTAAAAATGGATATTTTTCTTTTCCGTCTTTTGGAATATAAATTATCGTTTTTAATTTGATACCATCTCTCATTACTATATTGGTATCAATTTTTATATAGTTTTCTATTACAAAATTATTTGTAACCTGCGCAGAAACCAGCCCTGAATAAAAAAATAAAAGGACAAAAATTATTCTGATCATATTAATTTTTTAAAACCGGAAGAATGAATTTGGTTTGATTTAAGCCGTTATGGTAAATTTTAATTGTTGATTTTTTGTAATCTTTTTCTTCCGCTTTATAAATGTTCATGAATTGTTGGGGGTTGCGGTCTGCAAGAGGAAACCAACTACTTTGAATCTGTATCATTAAGCGATGTCCTTTCTTAAAAGTATGTGCAACATCCGGTAATGCGTATTTTACATTGGTGATTTTGTTAGGTGTAAATGCTTCGGGTTTTTCAAAACTGTTGCGGAATTTACCTCTCATAATTTCTCCTCTTACGAGCATTTCATAGCCCCACATCGGATAATCTTTTCCATTGTTTTTACTGCTATCAGGGTATGTAAAATCATCGGGAAATACATCAATAATTTTTACAACAAAATCTGCATCTGTAGTGGAAATAGCGGTTGCAATGTCAGCAATAACAGGTCCTGCAAGGGTTAGATCATTTTCTAAAACAAGCGTTTTAAAAGTAAGTACATCGGGTCTGCGTTCTGCAAAACGCTGGTCGTCTGTCATGTATTCTCTTGTGCGGCGGTTATGAACATCTTCCGTATATGGAACCGGGTGAGCAGGATCACTTATATACTCTGTAAAAATATTTTTTGAATTTTCTGCTTTAAAAGAAAGCATACCATTGTCGGTAATAAAAATATTTGTATTTGCTACTTCAGCAGGCGGCCACTGTTTTAATTTCTTCCAGTTATTTTCTCCTGTAAAAAAGATATTAGCCTCGGCAATATCTTTTAATGATCCTTTGTTTTTTAAATAATAATTAAAAAATGGAACCTCTATATTATTTTGAAAGTATTCAGATGTGTTAGATAAAAACCTGGCGTTACCTAAAAAACTTCCTTCTTTGCTCCATTGCCCATGGTACCACGGCCCCATTACAATGCTTGAAGTACTTTGTGGGCTTTGTTTTTCTGTGGCTTTATATGCATTCCATGCACCAAAGCAATCTTCAGCATCAAACAAACCACCAACCCATAACATGGCAGGTTTTACATTATATAATCCATTGCGTGCATTGCGTGCCTGCCACCATGCATCGTAATTTGGATGCTCATACATTTGATGCCAGAATTTAATACTGTCGCCAATTAGTTTATCCAGATTTTTTGGTGTACCCTGCTCCAGATAAAATTTGTAATTATCTTTTGTTTCTGTTTTAAAACCTTCTCCGTAATTAGTAGTTGGTTTTGGGTGTGGCTTACCAAAAGTTGGATAAAAAGAAAACCCATCCATAGCAAAAAATGCTCCGTTGTGGTGAAAATCATCGCCGATAAACCAATCTGTAACGGGTGCCTGTGGCGATACAGCTTTTAATGCAGGATGGTTGCTTAGCGCAGCTTCTGTAGAATAAAAGCCCGGATACGAAGTACCGAACACACCTGCGTTACCATTATTGTTTTCTATATTTTTTACCATCCAGTCCAAGGCATCATAAGTATCACTTGCTTCATCTATTTCTTTATCTTTTTTATTTTTATTAAACGGACGCACATCTTCAAAAACGCCTTCGCTCATGTAACGGCCCCGCACATCCTGCATAACAAAGATGTAATTTTCCTTTACATACGCACTCTTGTAACCTGACCATATTTGTGCATATTTATCTTCGCCATAAGGTGCGCAGGAGTAAGGTGTTCGTGTAATTAAAAACGGATGTTTTTCATTTTTATCTTTTGGAATGTAAAAAGAAGTGAACAGTTTTACACCATCTCTCATAGGTATATAAACTTCTTTTTTAGTATAATTTTCTTTAAAATAATTTTCATTTAATTCCTGCGCAGCAGCGCAAAATGAAAATACCATAAACAGTGCTGTAGTTACTAATTTGTACATTGTGTTGATTTAGGTTGAATCCTCAATTTAATAAAACATAATTGCTTTACAATGAATAATGACGAAAGGTTGGTAGAACATTTTTTTAAAGCATTTCAAAAACTTAATCCTACAGAAATGAATGCGTGCTACAGTGATGATATTGCTTTCTACGATCCAATGTTTGAATTGTTGCGGGGCGATGAAGCAAAAGCAATGTGGGTTATGCTTTGTAATAATGCCAAAGATTTCACTTTGGAGTTTGATACAATTAAAAATTTAGATGACGGTTATTACACTTGTAACTGGACAGCATCTTATACATTTTCTAAAACGGGAAGAAGGGTTATAAATATGTGCAAAGCTCACATGAAAATTGAGAATGGATTAATAACCGAACACAGTGATGGTTGGAGCTTGCATAAATGGAGTGCACAAGCTTTTGGTTTAACCGGAAAATTGCTGGGTTGGACAGGTTTTTTTAGAAGGAAATTAAAAAATACTGCTAAGAGAAATCTGATGCATTATGTGTAAAAAACTATTACGTGAACAGACTTTAAGTATCGAAATTTTAAAACTAAACAGGTAATGAATGTACATTCATTACCTGTTTTTAAATCTGATAAGTCTTGTTTTAAAAGTTATTCAACTTTTGTGATTTTAATAATATTTGTAGGTAAGTGCATGGCAACCGGTGTGCTGCCTGTGTTTACAACAATATCATCTTTTTTTACAAAACCCCTTTGCTTTAATACTTCAATCTGGTCAAAAATGATATTGTCCAGACTTTCTTCTTCCCCATAATAAAATGCACGTACGCCCCAGCTTAAACTTAACTGGCTTATAAGTGTGCGTTCTTTACTAAAAATATATAAAGGAGATTTAGGTCTGTAACTGCTAAGCATAAAAGCTGTGTAACCACTTTGTGTCATGCCAATAAGTGCTGTGGCCTGCCCATCTTTTGCCAATTTACATGCACTGTAACAAATGGCATCACTAACAAAAGATGGTGAATGTGGTTGTGGTGTCAAAATATCATCCCGGTCATAATCGTATACCGTTTTTTCAACTTCCATTATAATTTTACTCATAGTTTCTACCACAAGTGTAGGGTATAGGCCAGTTGCAGTTTCGCCACTAAGCATTACTGCATCTGCACCTTCAAGCACAGCGTTGGCAACATCACTTACTTCGCTTCTGTTTGGCTTTGTGCGGTCAAGCATACTTTCCATCATTTGTGTTGCAACAATTACAGGCTTTGCACGGTGCATGCATTTCCTTATAATATCTTTTTGTATTACAGGAACCTGTTCAATTGGAACTTCAACACCAAGGTCACCACGGGCAACCATTACACCATCGCTTTCAACAATAATATCTCTGAGGTTTTTTAAAGCCTCAGGCATTTCTATCTTAGCAATTACTTTTATTTTACTGTCGTTTGCCTTTAAAATCTTTTTTAAGTTGATGATGTCTTCAGCTTTTCTTACAAAAGAAAGTGCTACCCAATCAAGTTTTTGTGCAATAATAAATTCAAGATCTTCAAAATCTTTTTCTGTCATAGATGGCATGGTCAGCACGCTGTCTGGCAGATTAACACCTTTTTTTGGTGTTAGCAAACCACCCAATGTTACACGCATTAAAACTTCTTTATCATTTAAAACCTTTACAACACTTAGTTCCATTTTACCATCATCCAAAAAAATACGCTCTCCAATTTTTACATCTGTTGTAAGATTAGGGTAGGATACATAAATTTTCTTGTTGGTACCAACCATTTTTTCAATGGTAAAAATAAATTCATCTCCTTCTGTTAAAATGAGTTTGCCATTTTCCAGTTCTCCCACACGCAATTTGGGACCCTGTAAATCTCCCAGTATTGCAATGTTGTAAGGTTCCTCTTTAATTATTCGTCTTACATGGTTAATAACAGTAAGTTTATCTTCATGTGAACCGTGAGAAAAGTTTAGACGAAAAACATTTACCCCGGCTTTTACAAGTTCTAATAATTTATCATATGTATTGCATGCAGGCCCAACCGTTGCTACAATTTTTGTTCTTTTTTGAGAATGTTGAATACCGGCTTCCTTATCCATATTGGCATGCAGGTATTTTGTGAGATTTTTTGACATTTTTATAAATTAATTAGTAATAATAATTTAAAATAAATTTTATGTTGCGAGAATTTTTACAATCTTCATCCATTCTTCACTAATGCGTTGTTTCCTTTTTACAGCTTCATCTAATGGTATATAATGCATTTTATTATTTACAATTCCAATAAAAACATTGAATCTTCCTTCCATTAAGCATTCAATAGCATGATATCCCATTCGGCTGGCAATTACCCTGTCAAAACAACTTGGTGCTCCACCTCTTTGAATATGTCCAAGTATGCAAACTCTTAAATCTTGATTTGGTATTTGTAACTTAATATGTTTTGCCAGTTCATCTGCGCCGCCAAACTCTTCTCCTTCTGCGACTACAATCAGGTTTACAAGTTTTTTTCTTCCCTGCTTTTCTTTTAATGATGATATTAAATCTATGTAACTAGTTCTTTTTTCAGGTATTAAAATGTGTTCGGCACCGGTAGATATTCCGCTGTGCAATGCAATGTAACCCGCATCTCTTCCCATAACTTCTATTATGAAAAGCCTATCATGCGCATCAGCTGTATCTCTTATCTTGTCTATAGCTTCTACAGCTGTATTTACTGCCGTATCAAAACCAATGGTAAAGTCGGTACCTGCAATATCTTTATCAATAGTGCCGGGCAAACCAATACATGGAATATCGTATTCGTTGCTAAAAATCTGTGCTCCTCTAAAACTTCCATCTCCACCAATAATTACCAGCCCTTCAATACCAAACTGTTTTAAATTTTTATATGCTCTTGCTCTTCCTTCTGGTGTGAGAAATTCATTACATCTGCTTGTCTTTAAAATTGTACCTCCCCTTTGTATAATATTTGCAACACTTCGGCTTTCCATTTTTTGAATTTCACCTTCTACCATACCACTGTATCCACGCATGATACCAAACACTTCCATACCATGGTAAATGCCTGTACGTACAACTGCACGTATTGCAGCGTTCATGCCCGGGCTATCACCACCACTTGTAAGCACTCCAATTTTTGTTATTTTTTTCTTCATTAATATATCTATTCTGGTTAATTTCTTAGGTTAATTTTTTTATTCTTTTCTTACATTCTTTCCGGCACTTGTGCACCCAATAACTGCATACCACTTTTTAAAATGTTGGCGGTTAGCATAGCAAGTTTTAAACGGAGTTGTTTCTTTTCTTCACTTTCTGCTTTACCAATAGATAATTCACTATAAAATGAATTAAATGTTTTTGCAAGGGTGAAAATATAGGCTGCAACTTTTGAAGGATCCATTTCTTTTCCTGCTTCTAATAGTATGGAAGGAAACTGTTCGGCAACCACTGCAATATCTTTTTCACTTTTTAAAAGTGGAGAAGATATTTTTTGTGTCGGATCAAAATTTTCTTTTCTTAAAATACTTTTTATTCGTGCGTAAGTATATTGTATAAACGGCCCTGTAAAACCATGAAAATCGATTGATTCTTCCGGGTTAAAAATCATTCTTTTTTTAGGATCAACCCTCAGCAAATAAAACTTCATTGCGCCTAAACCAATGGTATTATAAAGTTCCACCAATTCCTCAGGCTTAAAATCTTTCACTTTACCAAGTTCTTCAGTATGTCTGCGTGCAGTATTTATCATTTCATCTACCAGTTCATCTGCATCAACAACCGTTCCCTCACGGCTTTTCATTTTACCACTTGGCAATTCTACCATTCCATAACTTAAATGTTGTATTGCATCTGCGGCAGCAAAACCCATTTTTTGGGCAATCAACTTCAACACTTTCATGTGATAATTCTGCTCGTCGCCAATTACATAAATGCTTTCATCAATATTGTATTCATCATTTTTTTGTTGTGCAAGTCCAATGTCCTGGGTTATATAAACACTTGTTCCGTCTTTGCGTAAAACAAGTTTTTCATCAAGCCCATCTTCCGTAAGATTGATCCATACACTGCCATCTTCTTTTTTGTAAAAAACATTTTTTTCTAACCCTAATTCAACAATTTTTTTCCCTAATAAATAGGTATTGCTTTCATAATAAGTTTTGTCAAAATCGCTGCCAATTCTTTTATAGGTAACGTCAAAACCTTCATAAACCCATCCATTCATTGTTCTCCATAATTCCATAATGTCAGGCTTTCCGGCTTCCCAGTCGTGCAGCATTTGCTGAGTTGACAACATGATAGGCGCCTGCTTTTCTGCATCTTTTTGTGTGATACCAGTTGCAACTAAAGCTGCAACCTGCATTTTATATTCGTCATTAAATTTTACGTAATATTCACCTACAAAATGATCGCCTTTGGTGTTAGTAGTTTGAGGTGTAGTGCCGTTTGCAAACATTTGCCAGGCAATCATACTTTTACAAATATGAATTCCCCTATCGTTTACGATACAGCTTTTAAAAACTTTGTAACCGCATGCTTTTAAAATTTCTGCAACAGACCAACCCAAAAAATTGTTTCTTAAGTGACCAAGGTGAATTGGCTTGTTGGTATTTGGCGAAGAATACTCCACCATTACCTTTTTACCGTTAATGGCATGTTTACCAAAACAAATATCCCGATAATGATCATTAACTAACTTAAGCCAATAACCATCTGTCACAACAATATTTAAAAAACCTTTGATGACATTAAAAGATTCAAAAATGGAAGCTTCATTTTTTATTAATTCACTGCCAAGTTCCTGCCCTAATTCTTCCGGACTTTTTTTGGTTTTTTTTAATAATGAAAAAAGTACAACGGTATAATCTCCTTCAAATTCAGGTTTGGTTTGATTTATTTGAAAATCTTTATCTGTAAAAGGCTGGTCGTATAAGTTGGTTAAACTATTTACTACAGCTTTCTGCAGTTTTATTAAAATGCTCATGTCGTCAAAAATAATGAAAAGAACAGAAAAACCCTAATGGCACTATTTTAATAACATTATGAACATGTATAAAATTTTTTATAGATATAAGTTTATGAACTTTTTTTAAATCCTTAATTTTTAATACACATAAATTATTATTTATTGGTTACTTTAGCGCCCATTTTAGATAATTATGATTAGTGTAAATAATGTAACCCTTGCCTATGGCAAAAGGGTATTGTTTGATGAAGTAAATACCAGCTTTACTAAAGGGAATTGTTATGGTGTTATTGGAGCCAATGGTGCCGGTAAATCAACTTTTCTTAAAATTATTAGTGGCGAATTAGAGCCTAATAAAGGCACAGTTAGTATATCGCCGGGCGAAAGAATGGCAGTATTGGCCCAAAATCAATTTGCGTTTGATGAAATAACTGTACTGAGCACAGTTTTGATGGGGCATGAAAAAATGTGGAAAATACAGCATCAAAAAGATGCACTTTATGCAAAAGAAGATTTTAGCGAAGCTGACGGAATTAAGGCGGGCGAGTTGGAAGAACAGTTTGGCGAAATGGGTGGTTATACAGCTGAAAGTGATGCAGCAACGTTGTTAAGCGAGCTTGGTGTTAAAGATGAACTTCACCAGATATTAATGAAAGATATCAGTGCCAACCTAAAAGTAAGGGTTTTGCTTGCACAGGCATTGTTTGGTAATCCTGACATCTTGTTGCTCGATGAACCTACCAATAACCTGGATGTTGAAACCATTGCATGGCTGGAAAACTTTTTGGCAGATTACCAAAATATTGTTTTGGTGGTAAGTCATGACCGTCACTTTTTAGACGCAGTTTGTACGCATGTTGCTGATGTTGACAAGGGTAAAATAAAAATTTACACCGGCAATTATACTTTTTGGTACGAAAGCTCCCAATTGGCGGCACGGCAGGCAAATGATAAAAATAAAAAGGCTGAAGATAAAAAGAAAGATTTGCTGGAATTTATTGCCCGCTTTTCTGCCAATGCAAGTAAAAGCAAGCAGGCAACAAGTAGAAAAAAGGCATTGGATAAACTGGTATTTGAAGATATTACCGCAAGTAGCCGTAAATATCCCGGTATAATATTTAAACCCGAAAGAGAAGCAGGAAATGATATTTTAAAGGTTGAAAATTTATCTAAAAAAGTGGATGGCAAATACCTGTTTAAAAATCTGAATTTTGATATTCAAAAAACGGATAAAGTTGCGTTTCTTAGTCGTGATCCAATGGCTTTAACTACTTTCTTTGAAGTTATAAATGGCAAAATGCCTGCTGATAGTGGCAAATATATTTGGGGTACAACAATTACAACCGCTTATTTACCTAATGACAATACAGAATTTTTTGAAGGTAGTCAGCTCAACTTAATGGATTGGCTCCGTCAATATGTACCACCACAAACAAAAGATGTAGATGAAGATTTTCTTCGTGGCTTTTTGGGAAAAATGTTGTTTACCGGAGATGAGATTTTGAAAAAAACAAATGTGCTTAGTGGAGGCGAAAAAGTACGTTGTATGCTTAGTAAGATGATGTTGCAAAACCCCAATGTATTAATGTTGGATGAGCCAACTAACCACCTTGATCTGGAAAGTATTATTGCTTTTAACGACAGCATGGTAAACTTTCCTGGTGTTGTACAACTTACCACGCATGATCACCAGTTTATGCAAACCGTAGCAAACAGGATTATTGAAATTACGCCAAAAGGGATGATTGATAAATTGATGAGCTATGATGAATATTTGGCTGACGACAGAGTGAAAGAAGTAAAAGAAGAATTTTACAGTTAACATTTCTAATTCCTACATACCATCATTACTTTAATTAAGAATTGAAGCTGCTCACGAATATAATTGATGTGTTTTATCCGCCATTTCGAAGGCTGATGCCGCTGCAAACTTTTCGTTACGCAGCTTGCGGTTGTGGAAATACCTTAATGGGCCTAACTGTTTATTATATTTCTTTCCATTATATTTTTACCAGAGAAAACGCAGATTTTGGTTTGATGGTTTTAAAACCACACAATGCTGCATTGATTGTATCTTTTACGTTAAGTTTTTTAGTTGGATTTTTTCTTAATAAATATGTAGTTTTCACTTCTTCAATTATGCGGGGAAGAGTTCAACTTTTTCGTTATTTTCTTTCTTTTTTTGTGAACTTGGTAGTAAATTATTTTTTGCTAAAATTATTTGTTGAAGTGTGGCATTTAGAAGCATTTACGGCGCAGGTTATCACAACCATTATTATTGTCACTCTAAGCTATCTTACACAAAAACATTTTACGTTTAAAAATTAATAAAAAGCCTCACAATAAATTATTTAATGTTGATAAATAATTAATTTTTTTTCTACAAAAAAATAAACACAATAGTATTCCGCCTCATCAAATTCTATTATGTGAGTAATTTAATCCTTCTATTAATCCCTTTCATAATTAATATCCTGCCATTTTTGCACACATTTTCCATTGGCATAATGATTGATCAAGATCTTTTAATTAAATAACCAAACATTATGGCAAAAATAATAGGAATTGATCTTGGTACTACAAACAGTTGTGTATCTGTAATGGAAGGCAATGAGCCTGTAGTTATTCCAAATGATGAGGGTCGTCGTACCACACCATCAGTAGTTGGATTTTTAAAAAATGGCGAACGAAAAGTTGGAGATCCGGCAAAACGCCAGGCAATTACCAATCCTCAAAATACTATCAGCAGTGTTAAGCGTTTTATGGGTAGAAGATTTGATGAGGTTACTGAAGAAAGTACCCACTGGAGTTATAAAGTTGTAAAGGGCGATAATAATACTGTAAGAATAGATATAGATGGTAGAATGTACACACCTCAGGAAGTTAGTGCAATGGTGTTGCAGAAAATGAAAAAAACTGCCGAAGACTATCTCGGTACAGAAGTTACGGAGGCAGTTATTACAGTACCGGCATATTTTAATGATGCACAAAGACAAGCTACTAAAGAAGCGGGTGAAATTGCCGGTTTAACTGTTCGTAGAATTGTAAACGAGCCTACAGCTGCAGCCCTTGCTTATGGTTTAGATAAAAAAGGTCAGGATCAAAAAATAGCAGTGTTTGATCTTGGAGGTGGAACCTTTGATATTTCAGTACTAGAGCTGGGTGATGGTGTTTTTGAAGTTAAATCTACAAATGGAGATACACACTTAGGTGGAGATGATTTTGATAAAGTGATAATGGATTGGTTGGCAGATCAGTTCAAAGCTGATGAAGCAATCGATTTACGCAAAGATCCAATGGCACTTCAGCGTTTAAAAGAAGCAGCTGAAAAAGCAAAAGTTGAATTATCCAGCAGTACCGAAACAGAAATTAATCTGCCTTACGTAACTGCAGTTGATGGTGTTCCAAAGCATTTGGTAAAAAAACTTACACGTGCAAAATTTGAATCTTTGGCAGATAATTTATTTGACCGTTGTTTAAAACCATGTGAAGCCGCATTAAAAGATGCAGGAATGTCTGTTTCTCAAATTGACGAAGTAATATTGGTAGGTGGAAGTTCACGTATACCAAAAGTGCAGGAAATAGTTGAAAAATTCTTTGGTAAAAAAGCAAACAGAAGCGTAAATCCTGATGAAGTAGTTGCAATTGGTGCAGCTATACAGGGTGCAGTTTTAAGTGGGGATATTAAAGACGTTTTATTGTTAGATGTTACACCACTTAGCCTTGGTATTGAAACAATGGGTGGCGTAATGACAAGGTTAATTGAAAGCAATACTACAATTCCAACGAAAAAGTCAGAGACTTTTAGTACAGCCGCTGATAACCAGCCTGGTGTAGAAATACATGTTTTACAAGGCGAAAGACCAATGAGTACGCAAAATAAAAGCTTGGGTAAATTTAACCTTGCAGATATTCCACCTGCCCCACGTGGTGTACCACAAATTGAAGTGACGTTTGACATTGATGCAAACGGAATTTTACATGTAAGTGCAAAAGACAAGGGTACAGGAAAAGAACAAAAAATTAAGATAGAAGCAGGTAGCGGTTTGAGCAAAGAGGAGATTGAAAAAATGAAGAATGAAGCTAAAGCAAACGAAGCCGGTGATAAACTGGAGAGAGAAAAGGTTGATAAAGTAAACCAGGCAGATAGCTTAATTTTTCAGACAGAAAAGCAATTGAAAGAATACGGCGAAAAAATTCCTGCTGAGAAAAAAGCTCCGATTGAAGCCGCTCTTGAGAAATTAAAAGCTGCACACAAATCTCAGGATTTAGCTCAAATTGATACAGCTACTACTGAAATGAATGCTGCTTGGGCAACTGCTAGTGAAGATATGTATAAGGATACGCAGGCAGGTGCTCAGCCGGGCGCTGATCAACCACAAAATGGCCAACAACCACAAAACGGTGCAGATACAGAAAATGTTACGGATGCAGAATTTGAAGAAGTGAAATAATAAAAAAAATAGAACTTTAAAAAACGCCATACAAATCGTATGGCGTTTTTATTAATAAAAATAGATATTTTTTTTGCTGAAAATAAAAAACCCTGCGTAAAAGCAGGGAAGTATCAAAGCAATATTAAAATATTAGATAAGGTCTAATGCCAACGCAAAAAAGGTTACATTGAAAGGTAACATAAGCGAGCAGTAACCTCCACCAACAGCGTAAACACCAAAAAATGCTCCGATCGATATTAAAAAAAGTATCCAATAAATTCCTTTAGATTTTTTTGCTGTTTCCATTTGTAAATATTTTTTGCAAATATAAAACCAGAATAGATATAAAGCTGTATTTTATGGAGAAATTTTCATGCTATTGTTCCTGCAGATAATGCATATATTGTAAAAAAATAGTTAATGCAATTTTATTTTACAACAGTCTATATTTCTAAACCGGGTGAAACAGTTTTCGTTACATTTTATCAAGAAAAAGAAAATTTTGTATTGTCTTTCCCGTTGAATTATCAAGATGAAAATATATGGCAAGGAAGTGTTTTTTTTGACCCAAAAAAAATACCAAAAAAAATCAGGTATCAAATTTCTGTCAGGAATGAATTATCTCCGGAAAATATTATTTTTTTATACAACGATACTATAAGTTTAAAAAAAATTAAATCCAATTCCATAGAAATAATAAACAGAAAAAAAATATCAGATTCTGTAATTAATGTAAGAAAATCAAAAACTTTTAAAAAAGTCTTTAGGTCGTTTAATAACCATTCTTCAAAATCATGCAGCAATAAAAAAGCGACTCATATTTTTAAGGTTATTTACCCAATGCTACAGGAAAATATATTTATTTGTTTAACGGGAAGTGCAAAAAAACTTAATCTATTTAATAATGAACATCCGGTTTTATTTAGAAAGAAAAAAAATAATAAAAGTATTCTGAGGTTTAATTTTTCAAAAGAAACTTATCCTATCGAATATAAAATCGCATTTTATGATATTCAGAAAAAATGCATTGTTGATTATGAATCAGGCTCAAACAATATCATTCAACAACCTTTCGAAAGTGAAAGTGTAAGTATTATAAATGCTGAGCCAGATTGTAAGAATTATTTATGGAAAGGTGCCGGTATTAATGTTCCGGTCTTTAGTTTACGAACCAACAATACATGGGGTTGCGGAGATTTTACCTCCATTAAAACTTTTGTCGATTATGCAGTTTCATTAGGTTTAAAAATGATTCAACTCTTGCCTGTAAATGATACCATAGCAACTTTTACTGATAAAGATTCTTATCCTTATTCGGCCATTTCTTCCTTTGCATTAAACCCATTATATCTAAATGTTGAGCAAATAATAAGTACTACTCAAATTTCGATTTCAGAAAATGAAGAAGTGCAAGTTCGCAGACTGAATAGTCTTTCTTATTGCGATTTTTCAGCTACAGTAAATCTTAAACTCTCTATTGTAAAAAAAATACTTCAAAATACAAAAACAGATTTTTTTAAAGAAAAAGAATGGCATATCTTTTTTGAAAAAAATTTTGAATGGCTTATTCCCTATGCTGCTTTTTGTGTTTTGAGAGATAAATTTAAATCCGTTCACATCGGTGATTGGGAAGAATATGCACTATATGATATTGATAGAATATTGTCATTTGTAGAACCGACAAATGATCATTTTAAAGATATTTTATTTTGGTATTTTGTACAATATCATTTGCATTTACAATTGAAAGATGCGAGCGAATATGCTCATAAAAATAAAGTTATTTTAAAAGCAGATCTACCGATTGGCATTGCAAAATACAGTGTTGATGCATGGGTTAATCCAGAGCTTTTTAATATGAATGTACAGGCAGGCGCACCACCCGATGCTTTTTCAACGGTTGGACAAAACTGGCAATTTCCCACCTACAATATTGATAAAATGAGGGAAGATAATTTTGCATGGTTTATCAAGCGAATGAAAAACCTTGAGAATTATTTTGATGCTCTCAGAATTGATCATGTCCTTGGATTGTTTAGAATTTGGAGTATTCCGCATAACCAGGTTGATGGTTCAATGGGTATTTTTGTTCCTGCTATTCCATTAGAAAAATCCGGATTTATACAGGCAGGTTTATATTTTGATGAAGGTAGATTGTGTAATCCTTACATAACAGAAGATTTATTATTTAATAATTTTGGTGAAGATGTTGAAGCAATTAAGACAATTTTTTTTGATGGAATTATTTTAAAAGAAAAATATAATTATCAACAAAAAATTTCAATCTATTTAAAAAGCAATCCTGAATTTTTAAAGTATGAACAGCAGCTATTCAACTTCGTTTCCAATATTATTTTGTTGAAAGATTCTTTGTCTGATAAGTCCTATCATTTCCGAATTAATATGCACCAGACTTATTCTTATCAGCAACTGGAAGATGAACAAAAAAATATACTGAATACTTTATACAACCAATATTTTTTCGAAAATCAAAACGAATTATGGCAAAAAGAAGGTACAGCTACACTTTCCATGTTGGCAAAATCTTCTAAAATGTTGTTGTGTGCCGAAGATTTGGGTATGGTGCCACCTTTTACAGAAAAGGTTTTAGCAGATCTAAATATTCTTTCTCTGCAAATACAGCAGATGCCTAAAATAGATAATGAGCAATTTTCTGATACACACAATGCCAAATACCCTTGCGTTGTAATGCCTGCTACGCATGACATGGCTCCAATAAGATTATGGTGGGAACAAAATAAAGCATCAGCACAACTTTTTTTTAATAGAATTTTAAAGGAGTCAGGGACAGCCCCCTATTTTTGCGAACCCTGGGTTTGTAAAAAAATAATTGAACTCCACCTACAATCCCCAGCAATGTGGAGTGTGTTTTTGTTGCAGGATTTAATGGCTATAGATGGAAATGTAAGACGAGCAATTCCGGCAGAAGAAAGAATTAATGATCCTGCAAATCCAAACCAAATATGGAATTACAGAATGCATGTAACGATAGAAAAATTAATGGAAGCAGATGATATGAACCATCAGATAAAAGAAATGATAAAAGAAAGTGGCAGATAAATTTGTTTGCTTACATAAAAAATTTAGTTCATGATCAAAATTTCTTATAAAAAAATAAACCTCCCTTTTAAATATCCGTTTACCATTTCTAAGGGTACAAAAACGCACCAGCCCTCATTAATTGTAAGGTTAGATTATTTTGGGCAGACAGGTTACGGAGAAGCACCTGCAATAAATTACTACGATATTACTGTTGATAAAATGATTGCTGATATTGAAGAAAAAAAAGTTTTTATTGAAAAGTTTTCATTGAGTGATCCTGAACGTTACTGGCATTATCTGCATCATTTATTTCCTAAAAATCCATTTTTGGTTTGTGCACTTGATATGGCTGCTTGGGATATTTATGGTAAAATGAAACGCCAGCAGCTTCACCAGTTGTGGGGTTTACACACTGCAAATTCACCCATTACTGATTATACTATTGGAATAGACATCGTGGAAATGATGATAAAAAAAATGACCGAAAAACCATGGCCCATTTACAAAATAAAGGTTGGGTTTGAAGGAGATGTGGAAATGGTTGCAGCATTAAGAAAACATACAACTGCTGTTTTTAGGGTAGATGCAAATGCTGCATGGACTTTAGACGAAGCCCTGTATAAAATTCCTTTATTGAAAGGACTTGGTGTTGAATTGATTGAACAGCCTTTGGCAAAAGATGATTGGGACGGTATGAAGATATTGTATGCAAATGCAGTGCTGCCATTGTTTGCAGACGAAGCCTGTGTTAAAGAAGAAGATGTACTGATGTGCCACAATCATTTTCACGGCGTAAATATAAAACTTACCAAATGCAGCGGCATAACCCCAGCAAAAAGAATGATAGGTAAAGCCCTACAACTTGGGTTGCAGGTAATGATTGGCTGTATGAATGAATCTTCGGTGGGTACGGCAGCCATTGCACAACTTGCACCGCTTGTAGATTATGTAGATATGGATGGACCTTTGCTATTAGCAGAAGATATTGCAACAGGTGTAACATTTAAGGAGGGTAAAATTATTTATACCAATGGTTATGGTTTAGGTATAGAAATGGGAGACTGGTGATAATTTTTTTATTTGAAAAATTTGCCAATTTATAACACTAAAAATTATTTCTTTATTTTGCGCCACATTTAAAATATAAAATGCAGAAATATTTATTTATTGATCGTGATGGTACAATCCTTCAAAGCCCACCACCGGGCGGACAGATAGACAGTTTTGAAAAATTACATTTCTATCCGCATGTAATAACCTGGCTTGGTAAAATTGCCCGTGAATTACCTTTTAAACTTGTAATGGTAACCAACCAAAATGGTTTAAATTCTCCCATGTATCCCACAGAACTATTTTATCCTACACAAAATTTCATGTTGGAGGTTTTAAAAAATGAAGACATTCTTTTTTCTGATATTATAATAGATGAATCATTACCAGAAGAAAATTCTCCGCTACGTAAACCCCGCACAGGCAGAATGACAAAATATTTAACGGATGAAACTGCTGATATTAAAAATTCTTTTGTTATTGGAGATCGACTGACCGACGTGCAGTTTGCAAAAAATATGGGTTGCAAAGCTTTGTTTTTAAACCCATCAAACTTAAGAGGGCAAACTGAACTTACAGATTCTATTGATGAGTTAAAAACTAACTGGATAATGGTTGCATCTACACATTGGGAAGATGTATACGATTTTTTATGTAAGCAATAATAAAATTACCCACAAAAAAGCACACCTCATTACGGTGTGCTTTTTTAATAATTTTAATTTTTTTTGTTTACCAGATATTTACCCTTAAACTATCCGGTCTGTACATTTTGTCGCCGGGTTTAATGCCGAAAGCTTCATAAAATTCAGGAACATTTACAAAAGGTCCGTTCACTCTTTCCTTTGCGGGCGAGTGTACATCAGTCATTACAAGGTTTGCCAGTCTTTCTTTGCGCTGTGTATATAACCAGCCCAAAGCATATCCTAAAAAGTAACGCTGCATCTGTGTAAACCCGGCAATTTTTTCATTCTTTTTAAATGCGTCTGTCTTCTTAAATGCATCTATACCAAGTAATATACCACCTAGGTCTGCAATGTTTTCACCTTGTGTAGCACTGCCATTTATATGTAAAGTATCTACAGGGCTAAATTCATTAAACTGGTTTATAATAAATTTTGCCCTTTTTGAAAATTCCTCACCATCCTTTTTATTCCACCAGTTTTTTAAATTTCCTTTATCATCATACTGTCTTCCTTGGTCATCGAAGCCGTGTGTAATTTCGTGCCCCACTGTAGATGCTGCTGCATAACCATAAACCAATGCATCATCCAAATCTTCGTCCCTATAACCGGGTACTGCAAAAATACCTGCGGGTAAAACTATTTCGTTGTTGCTTGGGTTGTAGTAAGCATTATACGTTTGGGGCGTCATTCCCCATTCCGTTCTGTCAACAGGTTTGCCAAGTTTATTAAGTTCATAGTTGTGCCACCATGCTGCAGCACGCTGCACATTTAAAACCCAAGGTCCATTTTCTATTGATAGGCTGCTAAAGTCTTTCCACTTATCAGGATATCCAACTTTTTTAGAAATGGTAGCAAGTTTTTGGTAAGCTTTTGTTTTTGTGCTGTCACTCATCCACGTAAGTTTTGCAATACGTTCTTTGTAGGCTGCACGAATATTTTCTACAATACCATCGTATCTTTTTTTAGCAGTTTCACTAAAATATTCTTTTACAAAAAGTTGCCCCAATGCTTCGCCAATAGCGTTTTCTTCAGCATCCAATACCCGCTTCCATCTTTCTTTAGGTTTGGTAGCGCCTGATAATGTTTTGCTGTATTCAAAGCGGTTATTAAATGTTTTTGAATCTAAATATGCTGATGATGCTGCTACAAGTCTTAGTTTTAAATAATTCTTCCACACATTTATAGGTGTAGTTTTTAATTCATTGCTAAAGGCTGTATAAAATTCCGGCTGCCCAACAATTACTGAATCTACTTTATCTGTCCCCGATAATTTTGCATAAGCATTCCAGTTTACAGCAGGTGCAATTTTACTTAACCCCGCACGGTTCATTTTGTTGTAATTTTTATATGGGTCACGCAAGTCAGCTAACTTTCTACTCGCTTTTGCAAGTTTTGTTTCCAATGCAAAAACTTCTTCTGTATTTTTTGAAGCAGTTGTACTGTCAATCTGCATAAAAGTTTTAAGCATATAATCTTTATATGAAGCTTTTACTTTCAATGTTCTTTCATCTGTATTAAAATAATAATCACGGTTTGGTAGGCCAAGCCCGCCCTGGTTAAGTCTTACAGCCATTACTTCACTGTTTTTATCATCCTGTTCAATGTTTGTGTTAAACAAACAACCAACACCTTTGCTTTGTAGCCCTGCGCCAACAGCAAGCACATTATCTGCTGTAGTAATACCGTCAATTTTTTTTATATCTTCTGCAAGCGGCTGCAAGCCTGCTTTTTCAATAGAAGCAGAGTCCATTCCACTCTTCCAAAACGTGCCTATTTTTTGTGTGATGGTTCCCTTTGCAGCTTTCGCAACTACAGCATCTTCATTTATTTTTTTTAGTTTGCCGTAAATATCTTCCTGTACCATATTACCAATTCCCCAGCCGCTTTCTGCATCAGGTATGGGTGTGCGTTTAATCCATCCGCCATTGGCGTACATAAAAAAATCGTCGCCCGGTTTTACGGTGCTGTCAATGTTGGCGGCAAGTATATCAGGCTTGCTACTTTTTGTGCTGTTATTTTCTGTGGCTGTGTTGTTGGCTGTTTTGGTATTGCAGGCAAATAAAAAGCTGCAAAGCATAGCCGGTAAAAATATTTTTTTCATGCAAGTTATTTTGTTTGCTAAATGTAATCATTAAAACAAATTCTTACAATGCATTTTTATAAATGGTAAATAAGTTTGGGGCTGTTTACATCAAAACATTGTTCAGCAGTTGATCGGGCTTTGCGTTACAATCTTTTTATTCGCTGATGCGATATAAAAAGGATTTCCACTGCAATCCCGCAGCCTTGCAGCGTATAACTTAATTGACCTTTTTTGCTAAAATTATTTATTGCGGTATTTTGCGATATAATAATTTTTCTGCCTAATTAAAATGTATAAAGCATATTAAGTTCACTAAAATCAGAAATTGTTTTTAATGAATCCTCAATATTATTAGCAGCTGTTTTATTGTACAAAAGTGCTTCAATCCCTAACTGCTGTGCAGCTTTTATTTCTGAATCAACATCATCACCAATTACTAAAACCTCATCAACAATATAATTATGCCTCAATAATATTTCGGCAAAAATCTCTTTTTTTGTTGTGTAATGGTTTGTAATATCTACAATATGTATTTCTTTAAAATTATTTGCTATACCCAAGCTTTTAATTTTACTCTGCTGTAGTTTGGTAAAGCCTGTTGTAACTAAAAACTTGTCTACCTTTATTTTCTTCACGTGTTTATAATCATCAAATGGGGTTAAGTTACCATTATAGGTAAGCAATTTGAGATGAGTAATACATTTTTCTATTAAGATTTTACTAAATGAATATTGCGCAGCTACAGTTTGAAAAGGCTTTTGCATAACATCTCTTTTAATATTTTTAAGTTCTGTATTGAGAAAATCATCACACTCAAACAATTTAAATAAAACAGAAAATAATTCTTCACCTATTGTATCTACAGAGTACAACGTATTATCTAAATCTAAAATAACAGCCTTTTTTTTCATAGCTTATTGCTTAGTTAATTGTACAAAGTAGAAATATAAAATTTTAAATTAAATCAAAGTACTTTTCTAGTTATAAATTTTATTTTAAAAATAAATTACTAATGCTGAATTTTAAATACTTTCATCAACAGCTTAAAATTTTTTTGTAACTGTCCAGATAGAAAAAACATCAAGTGAAGCGAAAAAAAAATTCGTTTAAAAGTTGTATAATAACCTTTAAACGAATCCAATATTTTAAACAAAATTTATTACATAACTTTTTTATAATCTGCTTTTGCTTCTTCAAGCGTTACTTCTTTCAAGCGTGGTCTTACACCAAAAAGACCAAGCATATTTCTATACTTTACTACATACGTTTTTCCTGCTTGTGCATTTAAAGTAATTGCTCTCTTAGATTGCTTTGGCGAAATGCTGTGAGAGCCGACTGCAAGGTCTGTAGTTACTACAGAACCACTTTTAAGTTTACCAACTTCTTTACCATCTACATTCACTGGAAACTTTGCAAATAATCCATATGGACTTCCTTTACGGTATGCTATCAGTTTAGCAGTTTGTTGTGCAAAAAGCGTTACAGAAAACATCATACATATAATGGCCAAGGATGTTTTGATAATTGATTTTTTCATAAGTTTATTTTTTTAGTTTTAATTAATAAGATCACTTACGCTTAAACCTTATCTTAAGTTTTACTTAGGTTTTAAAATTATTTTTTAAGAAATCTTTATTAAAATAAATTTTATAAATGGCTAACGGTATAAAGATTGTCTACAACTTCTACTTTTAAAATACGTTTACATCTTAAATATAAAGAGTTAAAAATTTACGTTTTGTATAAGAATTCACGAACGCAATATTTCCTTTATTAGTCGGTAATTAATAAACTTTTTAATTTGGGATTTTTTTTTAGAGCTATAAACCTGCAGATTTTATTGTTAAAAACACTATAATTTTAAAAAATTGAAGTGTTTTGCCAGTTAAAATAAAATTTAAACTTACACAGGCTATTTGATGTTGGAATAGTTTCACTTAGGGGAATTATTTTCCGTTAAAACCATAATTGAAGATCTTATTATACGGTAGTCACAGTAGTTAATTTACAAAAAATGATTTAGTAAAAGTTTAATACTGAACTTTAAAGTCCTGAAGTATTATCAATGTTGATCCACACCTAACCAGAAGCTTGATAAAACATTCATTTTAATCGGTAACAAAACACAGTGGCATATTTATTTATTCTGTTTGCTAATCACATCAAAGATTATTTCTGTCTGGTTCTTTTAATGACTAATTAGTAAAGTTGGCGAAACGGCACCGGAAACATAGAAGTTTTTCAAACTTCTGACTATAACCAACGAAAAGGTACAAGATTACCTAACCCATTAATCGGTTATTAAAAAAGTTTAATGCATTTTTTTTAATAAATTTTAAATCTTTTTTATACAGGTAAATAAATATTAAATGTAGCACCTTCACCTAAATTGCTTGTAGCGGTAATTACACCATTATGGTTATCTACAATTTTTTTTACAATGGCAAGCCCTATGCCTGTGCCCTTAAACATTTCTTTACTATGCAGTTTTTGAAAAACTTCAAATATGCGCTTGCTGTACTCCGGTTCAAAGCCAATGCCATTATCCTTTATAGTTATATGGCAATATTTTTTTTCGGGTATTAAATGTTCATCGTTTAACTGATTTCCTTTTGCAATACGACTGTTAATTACTATGTTAGGTGCTATAACAGGTTTTGCAAACTTTATAGAATTCAAAAGCATATTATGTATTAACTGCCTAAACTGAAAAACAATCACTTTTACTTTGCACATGTTTTGTATTTCAATACTTACATGCTTGTTTTCAATACTTTCTTTTAAATCACCCATTACTGTCTCAATAATTTCTTTTAAATCAGTTGCAATAAATTGCCTGTCAATAATATTTACCTTGGAGAATGCGAGCAAATCTTCTATGAGCTGCTGCATACGTATCGCAGCATTGTGCATACGTCTAAAATAATCTTTGCCTGTCTCGGTTAAATTTTCATGCTCACTTTCAATAATTCTGTCTGCAAAAAATTTTATTTTTCTAAGTGGCTCCTGTAAATCGTGGCTGGCAACGTAAGTAAATGATTGCAATTCTTTATTGGCAGTTAATAACTCGGCAGATCTTTTTTCCTTCTCCTCATTTTGAAATGCCAATTCGATATTTGCAATGCCTAGTTCGGCAGTTCGTTTTTCTTTTTCTTCATTTTGGTAAACAAGTTCTTTATTGGCAATTTCAAGCTCAATTGTTCTTTCTTTTACAGCAATTTCCAGCATTTCTTTTTGCTTAATTTGTTCATGTATTTCAGTTGTGGTGCCAACCCACATTTTTATTTTACCATCTTCATTTTTTATGGGTGTCGCAAGATTTAAATGCCATTTATATTCGTCGTATTTATTTAAAAAACGCATTTCCATTTTTAATGCGCTACCGGTTTCTGATGCATGCAAAAATTTCGCTGAAAATTCTTCCAGCTCATCAGGATGGATGATATTGTAATAACCCAATCCTTGTAATTCCTCAAAACTTTTCCCTGTGTAATCAATCCACTTTTTATTTAAGTACAAAAGATTACCATCTGCATCTGCATTACTTACTTTAGAGGGCATAATATCTGCCAGTTGCCTGAAATGCTTTTCACTTTCTTCAATTTTTTTACGGGTAATCACCTGTTCGGTAATTTCTATCGCAAGTGCCATTACGCCTATTATTGTTCCATCCGCATCTCTGAGTGGTTCATAAACAAATTTTACAAAAGCATTTTCCAGAGAACCGTTTCTAAATAATGAAATTGGTAATTCTTCAGCAATAAAGGGAACTCCTGTGTCAAAAACATTATCCAATAGTTCTTTAAAGCCCTGGTCTTTTAACTCAGTTAAAACATCAAATGCGGGTTTATTAATTACATCAGCCATATTTCTATTCCACATTTGCACCATCGGTTCATTAATAGTTTCAATTACATAATTCCTACCCCGCAAAACACAAATGGCAACGGGTGCCTGCTGCACCAAAAGTCTAAATTGCTGTTCACTTGCTTTAATTTGCTTGTTAATTATAACCTGCGGTGTTACTTCGTGTGCTATGATAGAAATACCATCAATTATACCTGCCGCATTTTTTTGCGCCTGGTATACAAAAGTGTAATAAGTTAATTCCAGAACCCCTTTGCGTAATAAATTGACAGGCATTTCGTGTGCCTGAAAAGTAATACCTGTTTTAAAAACATTGCTTAATATAATATTAAACCCCTGTTCTACAATCTCCGGTAATACAGCTAACAGCGATTTGCCAATTATATTTTTACCTTTTGCCCAAGAGTCTAAAATTGCATCATTTGCAATTTCTATAATAAAATTTTCTCCTTTTAAAATGGCTATTAAATATGGAGAACTATAAATCATTTGTTGATAGCGGTGCTCGCTTTCAACAATTTTCAAGTTTGCATTTTTATAATCTGTAATATCCCGTGATACGGTAAGCAGCCGCTCAATTTTATTAAATCCCCCTTCTACCCGAAGGGGTAACACAATTACATCCCACCACTTTAGGTTTCCCTTTGCTGTGAGTGCCGAAGCCTGAAAATGTGTTTTTTTCTGATCCAAAGCTTTTGACACTACTTTTTTTATCATGGGTATATCATCCTGATCCCACAATTCCCACCAAAATTTATTTTTTACTTCAGTAATATCATCTATTTCTAATAAGCTCATACCCTTATCATTCATAAATTCAATTCTGCCATTTTTATCAATAACTTTTATACAGTCCGGGCTACTTTCTAACACAGAGCGGTTAAATACTTCACTCTCCTGAATTTTTCTTCGTGCCTTTACAATTTCAGTTACTTCATAGGCAATAGTTGTTACGCCTGATATGGTTTGATTAGCCTCATGGTAGGGCTGATAAACTATATTAAAATATCTGTCTTGTAAAATATCATTGTGTTTTATTTGGGCAAGTATTTCGTTAAAATAAACGGGTATGCCGGTTTGCATAACTTTTTTTATCAATTCTGGAAAAGACTGGTCTTTCAATTCGGGCAGTACTTCTAAAAGTGTTTTGCCTTCTACATCTATGCCCTTTCCCCAAAATTCCTTCATTAAATCATTGGCCATTGTTATCACCAAATTATCACCCTTCATTAAAGAAAATGCAAAAGGTGATTCCATCAGCATATTGTAATAGCGGTTTTTGTTATTTTCAATAAGTAATGAAGTTCTTTTATCGTCTTCTAATTTTTCTGCCAGGTTTTTGTTTTCTGTAGAATCTTCAGCAACCTGTACAATATATTTTATATTATTTGCTTCATCAAAAATTGGAGCGTGTGTGAGCTTCCAATATTTTAATTCATAATTTTCACCGGCATCGTCTGTTTTTTTTAAATCATATTTTATAACAGTTACAGTATCTTTTAATTTTTTTACCAATACTTTATTCAAAGATTCCAGTACTTTATTTTCTTTGTCACCATCATTAGGATTCTGGGGAAATGCAATAAAAATATTTTTGCCGGTAATTTCGGCTATGGTTGTATTTGTGGTACTTAAAAAAATATCAGAAGCAGTTACAATTTTAAAATCCGTATCCAACACGAGTTTTAAAACCGGTGTTTGCTCAAAAAAAGATTGATAGTTTATTTTATTCATTTTTTTAATTAAAAACTGCTTCAAGAACAGTAGCTGTGTTAAACATCAGTAAGTTACAGTTAATAAGTTCCAATAATTTTGGAGTTGCGGATAATAATAATTGTAATCAATAATTGTGCGCTATTTAAATTTTATTAATTATTTAAGCTACAAAAATATATGAGGCATTAAAATATTTGACTGTGGCATAGTTTTTTCTTGTGAGACCAAAAACTATAGTATGAAAAAAAATATTTTGCCTTTGGCTATTGTTACTTTAAGTATTTTAGGCATTGTATCCTGTTCAAAAAACAATGACAGCAACGGACAATCTACATTACAGGTGCGAATGACGGATGCACCAACCGCACTTGAACAGGTAAATGTTGATATACAATCTGTAAGTATTAAATACAGGGATGATGATAAAGATTCAACACTTAACTGGGTTGATTTAAAAACTACAGCTGGTATTTATAATTTACTGTCTTTACAAAATGGTGGTGATACTTTGCTTGCTACCGGCGTAGTACCCGAGAGACAAATAAAAGAGATTAGATTTAAATTGGGAACAAATAATACAGTTAAAAATAACGGTACTGTTTATCCCCTTACAATACCAAGTGGTGAAGATTCCGGCTTAAAAATTAAGTTTAGTAAAAAGCTTTCTACCGGGCTAAATCTTTTGTTGTTAGATTTTGATGCAGCTATGTCTGTTAGTCAAAACGGTTCAGGAGTTTATAAGCTTAAACCTGTAATTAAAGTGAAACCTTAAATTGATTAAACAATTATTAGAAAGCTATCTTATGGTAGCTTTTTTTAATTACTTAGACCAAGAAGAATTTTTATTTTAAAAGTAATAATTGAAAGAAACTTTTAAGAGGAAATAACTTTAAAGCGTTTTGAAATACTCAAAGCTTAATGAGAGACCTGAAATTAAAAAATTATCTATTCTTATTCTTTCTTAAAAATAAATTTTATACCGGATATTAAACACAATAATATGTTTTAGCTTTTTACAATCTCAACTTCTATAATTACAGCAAAAATATTTGATAACATTGTCGAAGCTCAATAATAATTGTATTAATCGTACTTGTATTTTTAGGCTTTTATATAAATTCGTATTTTTGCCCGTATGACTCCTGAAAGAACTGAAAGGCTTACCAATGTACTTGCAAAACGGCAACCCGGGCTTACTGTTGTTCTTGAAAATGTAAGTGATCCTCATAATATAAGTGCAGTAATGCGCACATGTGATGCAGTTGGCGTTCAAGATGTTTATATTTTAAATACTAAAATTGGGCTACACGAAATTTGGAGCGCTAAAAGTTCATCAAGCGCAGCTAAATGGCTTACAGTGCACCAGTTTACAATTGCCGAAGAATGTTTTGAAGCGCTGCGAAAAAATTTCTCTAAAATTTATACAACCCATCTCAGTACAGATGCTGTTGACCTTTATGAATTAAATCTTACTGAATCTGTCGCTCTTGTTTTTGGTAACGAGCACAGTGGTGTAAGTGATGACATTATTGGTATGGCAGATGGTAATTTTCTTATCCCGCAGGTTGGTATCATTAAATCTTTAAATATTTCCGTTGCATGTGCAGTAAGCCTTTACGAGGCATACCGGCAGAAGAAAATTGCCGGGCATTTTGATAATATGAACTTAACAATGGAGGCTTACAGCCTATTAAAAAAGCAATGGGGTTTTATAAAATAGTTGCGTCATATTTTTCCCAATTACAAATTTTTACGTTTAAAATATAATCTCATTCATTCCCCAATGCTATAAAAGGGCTTGGCATGTTTGTTGGCTTTAGGCATTTCAACAATATAAATCTGATGAAATATTTGTTTCAAATTAAACTGACTGCATTAATTGCTTTTATTTCAATATTTATTATAAGTTGTAAAAATAAAGTTCAAAGAGAAAAATTTGATATTACAGAAACCTTTGATTTTACGAGCCCAAAAGTAATAATTTTACCACAGGATGTTGCCGAAATTTCAGGCATTGCATATTATCCAAAAGATACATGCGTTTTTGCCATAATTGATGAAGATGGTTTGCTTTTTAAAGTTTCTTTAAACAGTCCAGATGAAGTAAAAGTGTGGAGGTTAGATAATCAAAGGGATTGTGAAGATAATGTTTATAAAGACAGCACTTTTTATGTAATGGTAAGCAACGTTGATCTTGATAAAATTAATTTTGTAAATGATAAAATGGCTGTTACAAAAGTTGATTTTCCAAATGCTTGAAAAAAGTAAACTAATTTGAATTTATGTATTTTTCAGCAGACAGTAATAAGCTGATTATGTTATGTAAACAATGTGAGGACGATAAAAAAGCCAAACTTTCTTCATATTATTTCAGTGATTCTACAAACAGGTTTGTAAATTATCAAAAGATCTCAACAGAACCAGTATTCAAAAAATTAGGAAGTAAAAGATGTCATCAAACTCGACACTAAAATATATAAAAAATCCTAGGGTATGGCAGTTACACCGGCAGTAGATCTTATAATATCAAACCAAGTTTATCTGGAAGGTTACGGCACACTTTTACTTTTAAAAAACAAAACAAAAAAATAAATGATCAGGAATTTACTTTTTATTTTAATATTATTTATACGCATACCGGGCTTACATGCACAAACTGTGAAGGTCAACGATAGTGTTCAGGCAACAATTGTATTAATTGGAGATGGTGGACAATTAATTAAAGGAAGACATCCTGTTGTTAGTGGCGTTACAAAAACAATTGCCATGAACAGTAAAACCACCATTATTTTCTTGGGGAATAATTTATATAAAACAGGATTACCCGATAATACTTTCCCAACTTATGAGATTGCCAAAGCACCGCTTGATTCTCAAATTGGAATAGCAGGAAAAGCTCCGGTAAATGTTTATTTTATACCTGGTAATCATGACTGGGCAAATGGTTCACGAATTGGTTACGAATCTATTTTGAGGGTGCAGAATTATATTGATGTTTTGGGTAACAAATATGTAAGACAATTGCCTCGAAATGGCTGTCCCGGACCGGTTGAAGAAAAAATAAACGATGATGTTACTTTGGTAATGGTAGATTCGCAATGGTGGTTACAGGAATATGAAAAACCAGGTGTAGAGTCAGATTGTCCTTGTAAAACAAAGGCGGAAGTTATTACACAGCTCGAAGACATTATGGAAAAAAATGACAAAAAATTTGTTATTTTTGCTATGCATCATCCCATAAGAAGCTATGGTCCACACGGAGGTTTTTTTACGCTGAAGCAACATATTTTTCCTTTAACAGATGTCATTCCTAAACTCTATATTCCGTTACCTTTAATTGGTTCAATTTATCCTTTAACCAGAGCAGTATTTGGTACAGCACAAGATCTTAAACATCCTCTTTATCAGGAAATGATAACTGCTTTTGAAAATGTTGTAAAGGGGCATAAAAATGTAATTTTTGTTAGTGGTCACGAACATACTTTACAGTTAATAAAAGATACCAATTACATAAACATTGTGAGCGGTAGCGGAAGTAAAAATTCCCGGGTATCAAAAAGCAGAAATACAGTTTTTGCATCAGGAGATTATGGTTTTGTAACATTAGATGTTTTAAAAAATAAATCTGTAAGATCTACATTTTATAACGTTGACGGAGATAATGTAAAAGAAGTATTCACACAAAATATACTTGACTTTTCAAAAGCAAAAGCGCTGAAAGGATTATCGGATACCACAAGGGTTCCTGATTTTGTTTTTAAAGACAGTGCAGTTATTTCAGCAAGCGATAAGTATAAAAATGAAAAGAAATTAAAAGATGCATTGCTCGGAGTAAATTATAGAAGGGAATGGAATACGCCTGTGCAGTTTAAAGTTTTTAATTTACGAAAAGAAAAAGGCGGTTTTACCATTAAAGGCATCGGAGGTGGCAAGCAATCAAAATCTTTAAAACTTGAAGATAAAAACGGAAAAGAATGGACACTTCGTACAATTGATAAAGATCCTGAAAAAGCTGTTCCTGAAAATTTAAGAGGAAATATTGGGCAGGCAATTCTGGTAGATGTAATTAGTGCCAGCAACCCTTATGCACCGCTAACCATACCTGTGCTTGCAAAAGCAGCGGGCGTTCCCGCAGCAAATCCACAGTTTTTCTTTGTGCCCGATGATCCTGCTTTTGGATACTACAGACCTGTTTTTAAAAATACCGTTTGTATGCTTGAGGAAAAGCAGCCAACACCTGATGAAACAGATACTAAAAGTACCAATGCCATCATCAACAAATTATTTGAACAGAATGATTATCACATAAATCAACCTGCTGTTTTAAGAGCAAGATTACTGGACATGCTCATTGGTGATTTTGACATACATGCTGACCAGTGGAGATGGGGAACAAAGGATACAGTAAAAGGTAAAGTTTATTATCCTGTACCTAAAGACAGAGATCAGGCATATTTTAATTCTAACGGTTTATTGCTTAAGTATCTTTCTAATAATTCAATGCCTTTTTTGCAGGGGTTTAAGTCCAAAATAAAAAATATTAATGGCTTAAATTTCGTTGCTAAAGATTTTGACAGAATTTTTATGAACGGTCTAAGTAAGGAACAATGGAAAACAATATCAGATAGTTTTGTCTATAATATAAATAATGAAGTCATTAAAATAGCTGCTTCTAAATATCCACCCGAAATAAAGCAGTTCGATTCAATTTTTACAGCTCAAAAGTTGATGAGCAGAAGAGATGATTTACCAAAGCAGGCTATGAAATATTACAATTTTTTAGCAAGAGGTGTAACGGTAACCGGAAGCAATGAAGCCGATTATTTTCATATACAAAACGACAATGGAGGAATAAAATTAAGTGTTTATAATAAAAATAAAGATGGTGATACAACTTCATTAAACTACCAAAGAACTTTTACACACAAAGAAACAAAAGAACTGTTTATTTATGGCCTTAACGGAAACGATAAGTTTGTTGTAGATGATAATGTTTCTTCCCGCATAAAACTGAGAATAGTGGGAGGTAAAGGAAATGATTCTTTTTACCTAGGTGGAAATATAAAAAAAACACTGTACGATCTTTCTACTGAAAAAAATGTAATTGAAAAATCAAGGAGAACAGAAAAAATGTTTTCAAAAAATCCAAGTGTTCTGGAATATAAAAATACCGGGTTTCAATATGATAAATTTATTTTTCCTCAAATTAATTTTGGTTTCAATGCAGAAGATAAAATTTTATTGGGTTTAGGGTTTTCTTCAAATAAACACGGGTTTAGAAAAGAACCATACGCAAGTCTTCAAAAGCTTACTACTTTGGCGGCAATTACCCTAGGGGCATTTCAGGTAAAATATGAAGGCATATTTAATAATATTGTTTTAAAAAATGATTTAGTTATTAATGGTGAACTTCAAATTCCCACACTTACAAATTTTTTTGGATATGGCAATCAGTCTAATTACAATAAAAATCTACCATTATCTTATTACAGAACAAGGTATAAATATGGTTCATTTAACGTTGCTGTAAGAAAAAGGTTCAACGATATTTTTCAAATTTCTATTGGGCCTTCTTACTTCCGTTATTGGAATGATGTTGCAGATAATAAAAATAGAATTCTTTCTGTTCCATCTTCTGTTGGAAGAGATTCTTTGGGTTTATATACGTCCAAAGAATATCTGGGTGGTAAAGTAAAACTCGATATAAATTACATAAACAATGAAATTTTCCCAACCAGAGGAATTACATGGTTTACTACATTATCTTCTCTAAAAGGTTTAAATAACTATTCCAATTCAACTACAGATATCGAATCAGATATGACGATCTATGCCTCTATATCTGATCTCAGCAAAGTATCAGGCGTTTTAAGATTTGGTGGAGCAAGAATTTTTTCAAACAATTTTGAATTTTTTCAGGCGAAATCGCTTGGCGTACAAAATTATTTAAGAGGGTACAGAAGAAATCGTTTTTCGGGAAAAGCTATGGCCTACGGAAGTGGTGAATTAAGATGTAAGATTTTTAAATCTAAATCCTTTGTGCTCCCGGGAGATGTGGGTATATTAGGTTTTGCAGATTTTGGAAGAGTATGGCAGGATAATGAAAACTCAAAAAAATGGCATAACTCATTTGGTGGAGGATTTTACTTTATTCCATTTAATTTAATTACTATAACTGCTACGGTTGCAGTTTCAAAAGAAGAACGTTTATTTAATTTTTCATTTGGAACCAAATTTAACCTGATATTTTAAAAAAATATTTCATGTCATCATACACATCTTTACATGAAGCAGCAGAAAATCACGTTACAGAAATGTTTCAAAAATTTCAGCCTGCTCATCTTGTATTTCATAACCGTGAGCATACTGAAACTGTTGTAAGAAAAGTAAATGAAATAGCAGGGGCATTATAATCTAAGCTAAGATGATGATCGATTACATAGCCTTGGTTTCATGATATGGGTTATTTGCTCGATAAGCCCGAAAATCATGAGTTTAAAAGTATAGAATTAATGAAGGAGTTCATGTTAGAACAAAAAATAAATAAGGGTCTTATTATTAAAATTGAAGCGTGTATCTCATCTACCCGGGATCCCAGAAACCCGCTTGATTAAAATTCTGAAATTCTTTGTGATTCTGACACATATCAATTTGGTAGTAAAAAATAATTTAAAAAAAAACAAACTTGCATTTGTGGAAGTAATTAATTTAAGTGATTTTAAACTCACTTTAACTGCTTTTCATGAAACAACAATAACATTATTATCAGAATATAAATATTATACAACCTATTGCAAAGAAATACTTGGTGATGTAAAAAAATAAAATATTCTATAGATAAAAAAAGAAAAGAAAAACGCAAAAAAGGAGGAATATGGAAATATTGAAATTACTGAAAAAGATGGTACCACTAAAGGCATGCAAACGATGTTGAGTCAACTTCATCGTATCATATACAGCTGAGTGAAATGGCAGATAGTAAAGCCAATATTCTTATTTCTGTAAATGCAATTATAATCTTTGTTATACTTTCTGTGCTGTTAAAAAAACTTCAAACAGATCCGTATCCTACTATACCTACAATTATGTTTCTTGTATTTTCTGTTTTAACTATCGTCGTAGCAATTTTGGCAACGAGTCCCAAATTAAATACAGGAACTTTTGAAGATGTAGATGTCGTTAATAATAAAACTAATTTTTTTTTTGGAAACTTTCATAAAATGTCATACCCGCAATACGAAACTGCTATGCGTGCAACGATGAAGGATTCAGATTATTTAAATAATTCTATTGTGTAGGATTTTTTGTTTAGGTAAGGTTTTGGGAAAAAATACAAGCTTATAAGGTTAGCTTATAATATTTTTATGCTTGGTATCATTGCATCCGTTGTTGCTTTCAGTATTGCATTTATTTTTAACAGTACGCCTGCTGAAACTGTAATTAGAAACAGCGGAGGTTCTCCATTTTAAATATTATTTAATCTTTAAATTGATTTTAATTGCTTGTACCACTCTCTGTAACATTGCATATAAAAATTGCTCTTGTAAAAATCAAAATTGACTTACTTAAATTTTATTACTTTGTTTTAATCACCGATGCTATGTGCTCGTGATTAAAATAAGAATAAATATAAATAATTTGGAAAAGCCTTATTTAGAAATGTATTATACAAAGCAAGTTCAGCTTTTGCTACAGTTGAATTTAATGCAAGGAAAATATATTGATTGCTATCCATCAAAAAATAAGGGAACGTATTATTTTCAAAATATTCGTTGGTAAGTATTTCGACTTTACCAGATTAAATTTTGTGCTTATAAAGATGTATTAGTTGCTTTGGTTTTGGAAGATTTCATTCCAAGAAACCTTAAAAAAATAATTGAAAACGATATAGATATTATGAACCGGATTGTAGTCAAAGATTAATTTACAACTTTCGAATACAATGGCAATATAATACCAAATCATAACGAATTTTACTAATGGTGAGCAGCTTCGCTAATATGTTTTTGGTGTTGCAAATAATACACAAAATGATATTTATGATTACCTGAACCAAATATCATGTTAACATCAGTTTTCAAATTTTCTATTTTTCAGGGAATAAAAAAATACCGAATATGGCGGGTAATATTTATTGCATTATTCTGGACTTTAATTGACAGCATTATCACAATTCTTAATTACAATGACACACAAAGCAATACTAAATCTATAATAAAAAGAGAATTGCTTGTATTTTTAATGAGTGGTATTATGGGCTATCTTTTTGTTTATACTTTAGGAAATATTTTTAAGGACGCCCAATTCTGCTTAACTTTTTTGCCAAAACGCTTACCCTGATTTTTGCTGATCTAATCATGAATTTTTTGGCTTATCGGACAGATAATATTTTTGTTGAAAATTTGAATTTTAAAAAAGGTAGTTAAGATTTTTATCAATATACAATCAATGGCAACTGACTTTTAATAAGAACTTTGTACAGGCTTACTTTATTTGCCTTAACTCAGCTTTATCTTGAAATAAATGATAAATATGTACCGGGCGTTTTTCTTGATATACTTGCAGGGAAATATTTAAAACCCAGAATTGAAAATCGTATAATTATGTTTAAAGATTTAAAAGGCCCATTCCAATTTCAGAAAAACATGGGTACCAAAATTATTTTTTATTTATTATACAATTTATTTATAATTTATTACATTAATTGAGCATCATGGAATTATTTATCAGCATGTGGGCAATGAATTTATTGTACCCTGTAAATATAACAAAGAAAATATTAAAATCTGTCCGGCTTCTGTTATTACGGGACGTAAAATATCCAACTGCGGAGTCAACATTATCGCCGGGTGTATAATATAATTCCTTGATTTAGAATTGGTATTCTTTTAGAAGATATAACCGTAGGCGAAATCGGTGTTATAAAAAATGATCTAGCTATTATTGGTGATACGATGAATACTAATGCCCGTATTAGAAGGACATGCAACGAACTCAATAAAAAATATATAGTTTCAAAAGACCTTGTTGAAAAAAACAACTTAAAAACTTTTTAGTTAGAGAGTTTGTGTATTATAGAACTTAAAGGAAAAGCAACTGGAATTGAACCTTTTGCATTGAAAATTTGATGGATTATAATTTTGTATTATCTTAACCCTCGTTTAAAACTATACATCCATCATGATTAAAACTTTACTGTCCTTTCTGCTATTGTTTTTATTTTTTATAGTTAAAGCACAAAACAAAAATCCGCTTACACATGCTGTTTACGATGGCTGGAAATCAGTGGGCGAAAAAATTATCAGCAACAACGGTCGTTATATTGTTTACACAATCGTTCCACAGGAAGGGGATGGGTTGCTAGTTATCAATGACATGGTTAATGGAAATAACCGTGAAATGGAAAGAGGTTATGCACCTGTAATCTCACAAGATAACCGTTATGTTGTTTTTAAAATAAAGCCCCGCTATCAGGATACAAGACAAGCTCGCATTAAGAAAAAAAAGCCTGAGGAAATGCCTAAAGATTCTATGGCAATTATATTGCTGGGAACAGACAGTATCATTAAAACCCCACTTGTAAAAACGTTTAAAACGCCTGAAAAAAGCAGCGGTTGGGTAGCCTATCTGGCCGAAAAACCTTTGCCCGATACCAGTGCAAAAAAAACTATTTCGGATTCATTAAAAATGAAAATTGATGGTCTGGTTAAAATTGCTGATTCACTTTTTAGAAAGTCTCTTGATTCTGTAAAGGGTAAAATAGAAAAAGCCGAAGTTATTGCTGCTACACAAAAAGCAGTTGAAGAAATATACAAAAAAGTCAAGGATTTATTTGTGGATGGAGAAGGCGATGATGCAGTTGCTGATAAAATTCAGGAAGGGACAGAACTTTCTGTAAAAAATTTAATAACGGGAAAGATTAAAATATTTAAACTGGTCAGCGAATATTATTTTGATAAAACCGGGACCAAAATTTTAATAGAAACTACTAAGGCATCAAAAGATACATTAAGCAAAGCAAGTGTAATTTTATATAACCTTAAGTCAGATAAAATTGATACCATCATGAAAGGTTTTAATGATGCGAAAAATTTCGTTTTTGATGAAGATGGGCAACAACTTGCATTTGTTGCAGAACGTGACAGTACTGCAAAATCGTTGCAAAAGTTTTACAAATTATGGTATTATAATAATGGAAGAGACAGTGCCATTTTACAGGCTGACAGAAATACACCAGGTATTATAAAAGGAAATACCATCAGTGAAAATGCGGATTTAAAATTTAGCAAAGACGGTAAAAAACTTTTTTTTGGAACTGCTTATATTATCCCTGAAAAGGATACAACACTTGTAGATTTTGAGCTTGCACGGCTGGATGTGTGGGCATATAATGATGATTATTTGCAACCGCAACAATTAAAGCAATTGCAGCAGGAATTAAAAAGGAGTTTCAGCGCTGTTGCTGTGCCCGGGCAAAACACACTTGTACAACTTGGTACCGATTCATCAGAAAACATTTTTTTGATAAACGAAGGAAATGCTCCGTTTGTTCTGGCTCAGTCTACAAAAGGAAATAGAATTGCTTCACAATGGGAAGGCAGAACGCTTACAAATGCTTTTTTGATTAATGTAAACACAGGTAAAAGTTCATTGATTTCTAAAAATAACATTAGTAGATTAACAGCATCGCCAATGGGTAAATATGTTTACTGGTATGATGCTGTTAAGCAAAATTATTTTGCTTACAACACAGCAAATTCTTCTGTAAAAAACATATCGGATAAAATTAAAATACCTTTATTTGATACAGAAAATGATGTACCCGATTATGCAAATGAAATTGGAGTTGCAGGGTTTACAGCAGATGATAAATATATTTTAATACAGGATGAGTATGATATCTGGAAAGTAGATCCTTTGGCTATTGCAGCTCCTGTAAACATGACCAATGGATTTGGAAGAAAAAATAAAACTAAGTTTGATTATATAAATACAGATCCTGAAAAACGTTACATTAATTCAACAGAAAAAATATTGTTAAGAAGCCAGAACAAAACAAATAAAAATGGTGGATTTTATAGTGTAAATGTTGATGAGGTTAAAGATCCGGTACTGTTACATTCAGGTGCACACTCGTTTTCTTCTCCACTTAAGGCAAAAGATAGTGAAAAATATATTTTTACCCAATCTGATATTGGAGCTTCTGAACTTTATGTAACAGATGATTTTAAACAATCAAAAAAACTGACTGATGTTGCTGCACAGCAGAAAGATTACAACTGGCTTTCTGCAGAGTTGATGAGGTGGAAAATGTTTGACGGAAAAATGAGTGAAGGACTTTTATTTAAACCTGAAAACTTTGATCCGACAAAAAAATATCCTGTAATACTATACTTTTACGAACGCAATTCAGATCTGTTGTATAACTACAGATCGCCTGCGCCAAGTGCTTCCACAATAAACATTCCTTATTTTGTAAGCAATGGGTATCTTGTTTTTGATCCTAATATCTATTATAAAGAAGGTGAGCCAGGTCAAAGTGCTTACAACAGTGTTGTGAGTGCTGCAAAAATGCTCGCAAAAATGCCATGGGTTGACAGTAACAGAATGGCTATACAGGGGCAAAGTTGGGGAGGTTACCAGGTTGCATATCTTGTTACCAAAACAAATATGTTTAGAGCTGCCGGAGCAGGTGCACCGGTTAGTAACATGACGAGTGCTTATGGAGGAATAAGATGGGGCGTTGGTATAAACAGGCAGTTTCAATACGAAAAAACGCAAAGTAGAATTGGCGCTACACTTTGGCAAAGACCAGATCTATACATAAAAAATTCGCCACTGTTTGCGGCTGATAAAATTAAAACTCCTTTGTTACTAATGCACAACGATGCAGATGGTTCCGTACCATGGTACCAAAGTATTGAATTGTTTACTGCCATGAAAAGATTGGGTAAAAAAGTTTGGTTGTTGGAATACAACGGAGAAGATCACAACCTTGTTGAAAGAAAAAACCGGAAAGATCTGTCGGTAAGATTAGGTCAGTTTTTTGATTATTATTTAAAAGATGCGCCTGCTGCAGACTGGATAAAGAAAGGAGTTCCGGCTACGCAAAAAGGAATCAACTGGGGTTTGGAAGTTAATTAAATAGATTTCTATAAATGTAAAAAAGGTCAAACAGTCTATTATCTGTTTGACCTTTTTTAATTGTATACTATTTTTTTATTTACCAAAAAGACCTTTTAAAGTATCCATTATTCCACCGCCGCCCTGTTGTGGATTTTGTTCGTTTGTTTGCGAATTATTACCGGTGAATGCAGCTGTAGGATTTGCAAGATTTACCTGCCCATCATTATTTTTATCAAGACCGCTCCCGCCAAATTTAGATAAGAGACTACCAATATCCATTCCACCGGTTTTGTTATCACTAAGGCTGTTAGAAATCCCCTGCAAATCAAAACTGTTGTCAGTGCTGTTGTTGGTTTTGCTAACCAGTTTGCTCATTACCATTGGGATAACTGAACTGGCAATTCCACCGGCTTTGTCACTATCAAAACCAAACTTATTCATTAATGTAGGAACAAGATTAGATGAAACATTTTGTGTTACAGGATGCTTGTTCACATCTTCATTTCTGTTTTGGCTAAATAAATTTAATACAATTGCTGCACCACCTCCTCTCATCATTCCTTTTAATGTATCCATAATTGAACCCGAAGCTGTACTAATAACAGCATCGTTTTGCTCATTTGGTAGATCCGGATTATTTATTACAGCATCGCCTGAATATTGTTTTACGAGATTCATTAACTGATCAAACATATTATTTGGTTTTATTTTTTAAATTAAACACAGTAAAAATATTTATTTAACCTTTTTTAAATACCATTAAACTATCGTCGGGCAAATAGAGGTGCAGTTTACCTTCTTTAAAATAATAGCTCACTATTTGTCCTGATATTTGAGCTGTTATTATTTTTTCTATGCTTTTTTTATTACAGCCCATTTTAGTGCTTAAAATTTGATAAAATTTTATTCGTTTTCCCTGCACTTCAATTTTTCCTCTAACGCTGTTGCAACCATCGTTTCCAGAAACGTTACCTTCTACAATATTTATATTTATCTCCGGTAATCTGTTGTACTCATTTGTTACCACTGGAGTATTTCCAATTTTCTCCAACAACCATTTTGCATTGAGATTTTCATCTGCTAAAAATTTTCCACAACCGCTGTAAGTTGTATTGTTGAAAACAACATTTACTTCTTTTTTAAGAATTTCTCTAATCGTTGTTACCGCACAAATTTTTTCATTTATTTTGATAGTTACATTTCCTGATTTTAATGCGACAGTGAAAATCCTTCTTTCCTCATTTTCATCTTTTTTGAGTTGATTATAAGCAAATTTTAAAGCCAGTCCGTCATCTGCTGTAAATCTTACTGTATCATCATAGTTAATCGTTAACATCCAGTTTGAAGGTTGGTTACCTTCTGCCAAAAAATCTATTCCGCTTTGTTGAAGATTTTTTAAATCTTTTGCCTGTTGCACATTATTATTATTTGATGTACTTGTTACCGGGATTTTTTTAGTGCTGTTGCACCCAAACAGAAAAAGGATTATACAAAGTGGAATTACAATTATTTTCATAACTGTAAAATTGCTTAGAATTATTAACTCGGGGTGTTAAATGTGATTTTAAACCTCTTTCCAGTTTTTTAATAAAATCATTTCTGTTTATTAGTAAACAAATCTGCTAAATTTACTTTCTTATAAAAAAATCATGATGAAATATTGCCTACCATTTCTTGCATTTTTAGCTTTCTCCTGTAAGAGCAGCAAAGAAATCACCACAAAACCTTCAGTGATTTCGGCTCAAACAATGCCACAAAATATCAGTTTAAATGGAAAGTTATTCTCTTCCATTTTTCAGCAACGGGCAGCGGAATACCGGGCTTTGTGTTTGCAGGGTTACAATATTGCAAAACTTCGTGTTGACAGTTATGTGGCGCAAACCGAAAAACCCAAGGCCATCATAATAGATATTGATGAAACCATTTTAGACAACAGCGCTTATGCCGTGCATCAGGCTTATCAGGGTTTAGAATATACAACAGCTTCCTGGTACGAATGGACAGATAAATCTGCAGCCGACACGATGCCAGGTGCAGCAGCTTTTTTAAAATACATTGCTTCAAAAAACATTCAGGTTTTTTATATTACAAATAGAGAAGACAGAGAACGTACAAGTACTTTAAAAAATTTACAACGCTTTAATTTACCAAATGCTGATGAAATTCATCTGTATACAAAAGTTGGTACATCCAGCAAAGAAGCAAGGCGGCAGCAGGTTATTGATCGTTACGAAGTTGTTTTGCTTATGGGCGATAACCTGGCAGATTTAAGCGCCCTCTTCGATAAAAAAACGGAAGAGGAAAGAAGAAAAAATACAGATATTCTTGCAGCAGATTTTGGTAAAAAATTTATAGTTTTTCCAAATGCAAATTATGGTGACTGGGAAAGCAGTATGTATAAGTATGATTACAAATTAACGCAAATACAAAAAGATTCTGTAATGAAAAGTGTGTTGAAGAGTTATTAGTTGGCAGTGTGCAATTGTGATTAGGAATTAGGAACTATTATCAAAAAAAGCCGCAAGTTATTATAACCTGCGGCTTTTTTGTTTGCCATAATCTATTTACAATTCACTGTTCACCTTTCACAATTGCCCAATCACTTTTCACTTTTAAATATTTCTATTTACATCAAAATTTTCCAGTTCTTTACAAACTGCATTTAAAAAAGTAGAACCTAATGCACCATCAATAATACGGTGATCGTAGCTTAAAGAAACATACATCATGTGGCGGATAGCAATTACATCACCCTGCGGGGTTTCTAAAACCATTGGTCTTTTTTTTATGGCGCCTACAGCCATTATAGCAACCTGAGGCTGGTTTATAATGGGTGTTCCCATTATACTTCCAAACGTACCAACGTTGGTTAATGTAAATGTACCGCCCGTTGTGTCATCTGGTTTTAATTTGCCGTTGCGTGCCGCATTTGCAAGACCGTTTACCTGTTTGCACAAGCCTGTAAGATTTAACTGGTCTGCATTTTTAATTACAGGAACAATCAAATTTCCTGATGGTAAAGCCGTTGCCATACCAATATTTAAATCTTTTTTTACAATAATTTTATCACCATCTACTGAGCTGCTTAGCATCGGGTATTTTTTCAGTGATTTTACAACTGCTTCAACAAACAGTGGTGTAAATGTTATTTTCTCTCCTTCTCTTTTTTCAAATTCTTTCTTTATTTTTTCTCTCCACTGTACAAGATTTGTAACATCACATTCTGCAAAACTGGTTACATGTGCACTGGTAGCAACACTATCCGTCATGTGTTTTGATATGAGCTTGCGCATGCGATCCATTTCTATTATTTCTACATTGCCGCTGTAGACTGTAGGTGCGGTATTAGCAATAACTGCCGGTGCCTGAGAATTTGTTATCAAAACTGCCTGTTGGCTTTGTTGTGGCGCAGGTGCAACCTGGTTATTTGCTGAAACGTTACCTCTGTTTGCAACAAAAGCGATAATGTCTTTTTTACTCACTCTACCATCCTGACCTGTGCCCGGAATTTTTTCAAGGTCCATCATGCTGATGCCTTCGCTCTGGGCAATATTTAAAACCAGCGGAGAATAAAAACGAATGCCGTTTGTAGAACTGTCTGCTGTATTACTGATAGGTTGATAAGGAATTTCTTCCAATACTTTTGCTTCTTCATATTCAACTTTTGGTGGAGCAGGGGTAGGAGTTGAAGTTGTATTTTCTGCAGCACCGGATCTTATTTTTACAATCACCGTTCCAATTGGCACTACATCATTTTCTGAAAATAAAATTTCTTCAATTATACCTTCCGTTGTAGAGGGCACTTCACTATCAACTTTATCAGTAGCAATATCTAAAACAGTTTCGTCCTGTGCTACTTTATCGCCAACTTTTTTATGCCATTTAAGTATTGTCGCCTCCATTATACTCTCGCCCAGCTTTGGCATTATAAGATCAATTAAACTCATAAATTTTATTTATTTAAGGTGCAAATGTAGAATTTAAAGCTTAGATATCAACTATAAACAGTTTGGTAAACGAACACTTAATTGCGGAATAATAATCAAGAAAATTAATTCTCCATGGCTTCAGCTGCACTAATAACGTCATCAGCCATTTTCTTTTTATAGACTACCAGTTTTTCACTCAAAACTTCATTCTGCGTAGCCAGAATTTGCACTGCCAGAATCCCTGCATTTTTTGCACCATTCAATGCAACTGTTGCTACGGGTACACCTCCCGGCATTTGCAGAATAGATAAAACAGAATCCCAGCCATCAATAGAATTTGATGATTTTATTGGCACACCAATAACAGGAAGCGTTGTGTAAGAAGCTACCATACCCGGTAAATGTGCTGCTCCGCCTGCGCCTGCAACAATTACTTTTATGCCCCTGTCTTTTGCTTCCATTGCATAAGTACGCATCCGCTCGGGTGTTCTGTGAGCTGAAACAACTGTCATTTCAAATGGCACATTAAACATTTTTAATGTATCAGCAGCTTCCTGCATAATTTTTAAATCGCTCTGGCTCCCCATAATAATTGCTACCTTAATCATCATAATTATATGTTTATAATTTAAAGCTAAGGTAAGAATATCTAAAACTTAGAATAAACCAATAGCCTTTTGCTTTGTTGCGCATGTTTAGCTGAAGGAAAACCGTCTAAACAATAAATTTTGCTTTAGATATATGGTAACACACATTCTTTAATCCTTATATCTTTGCACTGTTTCATTTATAAAATTGATTTATGCGGTATGTTGTAAAAACATTTAAATATTTTATTGCCTTTGTAGTTATTGTTTGTTTGATGATGGCCTGTAAAAAGAAAACAGGCGATTCCGGAAAACCAAAAATTTCACCCCCTGTTATTGTAGACGTAATCATTGCCGAAAAACAACCAGTCAATGATAAAATAGAAGCCAATGGTACCGTGGTAGCCAATGAGTTTTTAGAACTTCACCCCGAAGTAAGTGGACGGTTAATTTACCTCAATATTGCGGAAGGCACAAGTGTTGCTCAAGGAACTATTCTTGCAAAAATTAACGATGCAGACCTTCAGGCACAGCTTGCAAAAACACGTGTACAGTTAGATCTTGTACAAAAAACTACCCAGCGTTACAAACAATTGTTAGATGTAAATGGTATCAACCAAAGCGATTATGATATTGCTTTAAACCAGGTAAATGCATTTAAAGCCGATATGGTTTATACACAAGCTTTAATAAATAAGACAATAATTAAGGCGCCGTTTAGTGGAGTTATTGGACTAAGACAAATTAGCCCGGGGGCTTATGTAACGCCTGCCACTACTTTGGCTACGCTACAACAGACTTCTAAAATTAAAATCGATTTTACCGTTCCACAAAACTACAGCAATATAATAAAGAGAGGATCTGTGTTGGATGTTGAGCTGGATGCATCATCACATAAAATGGGAAGAGCCATGATTGTTGCAACTGAACCAGGTGCAAATACCAGTACACGTAATTTAAAAGTTAGGGCAATATTATCAGAATCAAACATTAACCCCGGAGCTTTTGTAAAAGTTTTTTTAAACGCAGGTGTTGGCAAAACTGCTATTGTTGTCCCTACCAATTGTATTATACCAAACGATAAAAATAATCAGGTTATTGTTGTAAAAGGAGGTATTGCAAATTTTATAAATGTTGGAACAGGCATAAGGCAGGCAAATTCTGTAGAAATAGTTAATGGTTTAAATGTGGGCGATTCAGTTGTTGTTACAGGTGTTTTGTTTGCAAGGCCAAAGGATAAAGTAAAAGTAAGGTCTGTAAAAAAATTAGCAACATTGCTGCCCAAAGATTCCGCTGCCAGTTATTAAACAATTTAAGTTTTTATTTTCATGAATATATCTGAATTATCACTAAAGCGGCCAGTATTTGCCACCGTTTTAAATTTAATGATCATCTTATTCGGTGTTGTTGGATTTAGTTTTCTTGCCATCAGAGATTATCCCGCTATTGACCCTGCAGTTGTGAGCGTCAGTACTTCTTACACGGGTGCAAATCCTGATATTATTGAAAGCCAGATAACAGAACCGCTGGAAAAACAGATTAATGGCATTCCAGGAATTAAAACAATTACATCTTCCAGCTCTTTGGGTAACAGCAATATTTCTGTTGAGTTTGAATTGGGGGTAAACCTTGAAGCTGCGTCAAGTGATGTGAGAGAGAAAGTTGGTCAGGCTTCCCGTTCTTTGCCTCAGGATATAGATGCACCGCCAATTGTTACAAAAGCAGATGCTAACAGTGATTTTATTTTAATACTTGCAGTGCAAAGTCGTTCGAAAGGATTATTGGAGTTGAGTGATTATGCGGAGAACGTGTTGCAGCAGCAGTTTCAAACTATTAATCAGGTAAGCTCAGTAAACATATTCGGTCAAAAAAGGTATGCCATGCGTTTGTGGCTTAACCCAGATAAGATGTCTGCCTTTAACGTAACTTTTAGCGATATCAGAACTTCCTTAAACGCTGAAAACATTGATCTTCCTCCGGGTAAAATTTATGGCGACAATACAGAACTTACCATTAAAACGGTCGGCAGACTTTCCTCTGAAAAAGAATTTCAGAATTTGCTTATAAAACAGGACGCTGCCGGCATTGTAAGGTTAAAAGATGTTGCAAGGGTAGAAATTGGTCCAGAAGTTTTAGAATCGGGCTGGAAATACAATGGTGTAAATGCAGTTGGTATTGTAATTATTCCTCAACCCGGTGCAAATAATATTCAGATAGCAAACGATTTTAATAAAAAATTAGAGTCCATTAAAAAACTTAATAAGTCAGATATTGAACTCAATGTTTTGCTCGACAATACTCAAAACATACGTAAATCTATTAGTGAGGTAGAAGAATCACTTTTAATTTCTTTTGTTTTTGTTGTATTGGTAGTTTTCTTCTTCTTCCGTGACTGGCTAACTGCCATCAGGCCATTGATCGATATTCCGATCTCTTTAATAGCCACTTTTTTCATCATGTACATTTCGGGTTTTTCAATTAATATTCTGACGTTGTTGGGTATTGTTTTAGCTACCGGTTTGGTGGTAGATGACGGTATTGTTGTTACAGAAAATATTTTTCGAAAACTCGAAGAAGGTTTGCCAATAAAACAGGCTGCTCTTGAAGGAAGTAAAGAAATATTCTTTGCCGTAATTTCCACTTCTATAACACTTGCAATTGTTTTTTTACCTGTTATATTTTTAGAAGGTTTTATCGGAAGATTGTTTCGTGAATTTGGTATTACACTCGCATCTGCAGTTCTCATCTCCGCTTTTGTGTCTCTTACAATTACACCGGTATTAAATGTTGTAATGCGCAGAAAAAAACAGGGACACGGCAAGTTTTACATGAAAACAGAACCATTTTTTACAGGAATGGAAAATGGTTACAGAAATTTATTGAAAGGATTTTTAAAAGTGAGATGGATTGCATGGGTAGTAATTGGTATTTGTGCAGCCATAATATATTTAATAATGGGAACGCTGCAAAGCGAAATTGCTCCAATGGAAGATAGAAGCAGCGTGCGCTTCAGCGTATCTTCACAAGAGGGAACAAGCTACAGCAAAATGCAAAGTATCTCAGATGAAATTGCCAATTACCTGTACGATTCAATACCTGAAAAAGATTTTGTATTTGCTCGTACACCTGTAGGAGCAGTTAACACAGCTCAGCCAAGGCTTGCATTGGTGGAGCCAAAAGATAGAAAACGGTCACAAGACCAGATAGCAAACGACCTTAATCGAAAATTAGTAAGGTTTAACGAAGCCAAAGTTTTTGCTATACAGGAGCAAACCATTGCTGTTGGTGCAAGTTCACGTGGCAGTTTGCCGGTTCAGTTTGTACTGCAAAATCAGGATCTGCAAAAAATGAAGGATATCATTCCAAAGTTTTTAGATGAAGCAAAAAAAGATAAAACGTTTTCTAATGTTGATGTCAATTTAAAATTTAATAAGCCTGAAATTTCTTTAACGGTTGACCGTATGAAAGCCAAAGATCTTGGTCTTTCCTCGCAGGATATTGTTGGTACCATACAGGCGGCTTTTAGTGGGGGAAGATTGGCTTATTTTCTTCGAAATGGTTACCAATACTCAGTTATAGCGCAGGTGGAAAGAAATGAAAGAGATAAGCCTGATGATATTTCAAAATTATATGTGCGGAATAATAAAGGTGAAAGCATTCCCTTGAGTGCTGTTGTAAAACTGCAGGAAAGTAGCAGTCCACCAAGTTTGTTTCACTTTAATCGTTACAAAGCTGCAACCATCTCTGCATCCCTTTCAGAAGGAAAAACTATTGGGGATGGTATAAAAGCCATGCAGGCTATTTCTAAAAAATTACTTGATGAAACTTACCAGACAGCGCTCAGTGGCCCATCAAGAGATTATGCAGAAAGTAGCAGCAATATTGCTTTTGCATTTGGGTTGGCACTTATTCTTATTTACCTCGTTTTGGCTGCGCAGTTCGAAAGTTTTGTAGATCCTTTTATCATTATGCTTACCGTGCCGCTTGCACTAGCAGGAGCATTGCTAAGTTTATTTTTATTCGGACAAACCCTAAACATTTTTTCAGAAATTGGTATGATCATGCTAATTGGGCTGGTAACAAAAAATGGTATTTTAATTGTTGAATTTGCCAACCAAAAAAGAGAACAGGGCTTATCAATTGCAGAAGCAGTTGTTGAAGCATCCAGACAAAGATTACGGCCAATTTTAATGACTAGTCTGGCAACTTCTTTTGGTGCATTACCAATTGCGTTAAGCCTTGGTGCCGCCGCTGCAAGCCGTGTACCGCTTGGTATTGTGGTGGTAGGTGGTATTTTATTTTCGCTTATTCTTACACTTTTTGTTATACCTGCAGTGTATACTTTTTTAAGCGGTAAACACAAACACGAAGCAAAAAAAATAGAGATAACAGATTAAAAAACTAACGCCGTTAACGATTAAAAATCATGAGGGTGATTGGACAAAAAAATATTTGGGGCTATGAAATTATTATCATTCATCAACAGTTGTTGTGGCTATACGCTTCTATCTTTTATTTTTGCTAAAAAGCAAATAAAAGGATTTCCGCTGCTATCCGGCAGCCCTTCACCATTAAATCTTTTTTCAGCAATTAATCAAACTATTAATTTGAAATACTGTCAATCTTACACAAAAGTTCTCTTCAAACAAAAAACAAAAATTATCTATAATAAAATTGCATTATTTTTTTTAATATTTTTGTTTTCAATTTTTATACAAAAAACTTTTGCGCAGGATACGCTTCGTTTGCCTGATGCCATAAACCAGGCACTTAAAAAAAGCTTAGATATTAGCATTGTCAAAAATAATATTGAATCAGCAACAATATTAAACAGTTACGGTTTTGCGGGTGGTCTTCCCATTGTCACAGGAAATATTACCAATAACGAATCGCTTACCACTTTGAACCAAAAACTAAATACTGGCACAAATATCCAGAGAAATAATGTAGCAGCAAATGCACTAAACGCTAATGTAACCGGCAGTATTTTATTATTTAACGGCGGTCGGGTAATAGCAACAAAACAAAGGCTAGCAACGCTCAAAACCCTTGGCAATCATAGATTGACTAGTCTGTTACAAAATGTAATTGCAGGTGTAAGTATTGCTTATTATGATGTTGTACGTCAGCAGAATTATATAAAGACAATTAGTAAATCTATTGAGGCCTCAAACCAGCAACTTACCATAGTTAAGGCCAGGCAAAATGCGGGCCTGGCAAACAATGCAGATCTTTTTCAGGCACAGATAGATTTAAATGCATTGCAACAAACAAAAATTGCTCAACAGTTAATTGTTACCCAATCTAAAACAGAATTGTTACGGTTGCTTACAGCTAATGTTGATTCAGCCATACAAATTGCTGACACAATTATTGTTGAAAATAATATTACCCTTCAATCAGTTTTAGACAAGCTACCAGCAAATGCTGATGTTGCAGCAGCTGACGATCAGATAGCCATCAACAAATTAATTGTTAAGGAAATTTCTGCACTTCGTTATCCATCTATACGGGCTAATGCAGGCTATAATTTTTTGAGAAACCAGTCTGCCGCTGGTCAATTGCTGTTAAACCAAAACTATGGACCAACAGTTGGTATTTCGCTGGCTGTGCCAATATTTAATGGTGGAATTTTTAAAAAGCAGTTGCAGGTAGTAAATATCGATGTTCGCAATGCAACTTTGGTTAAAGATATTATTTTAAGAGATTACAGGGCGCAGGTAACTAACCAATACCAGTCTTATGTTTCAACTATTTCTCAACTTGATAATGCGAAAGAAAATTATAAATTATCCGGGCAGTTACTTGATCTTGTTTTGCAACGTTTTCAGTTTAGGCAGGCAACAATTTTAGAAGTAAAAAACGCACAAAAAAGCTTTGAAGAATCGGGTTTTAGATTGGTAAACCTAAGTTATGCAGCCAAAACAAGCGAAATAATCCTTAAAAGATTAAGCAATCAATTAGGTTTATAATATTCATCAAAACTTGTTACAAATTCATAATACATAATTAATTTATCTTTTTCCAAACAATAAACTGCCAATTCTAATCATATTGCTGCCACAATCAATGGCGAGTTTATAATCGTCACTCATTCCCATACTTAAAGTATTTAATTCAACTTTTTTAGCATCTTGAAATTTTTTATAAAAAGATTGAAGCTGTTCAAATTCCCGCTTCACTTTTTCTTTATCTTCTGTAAATGTGGCCATTCCCATCAATCCGGTAAGATGTACGTGGGGGTATAAATTCATGTCGAGGTTCATCAGTTCGTGTTCATCAAAACCAAATTTTGTTTGTTCTTCTGCAATATGAACTTGTAGCAAAACATTTATTTTTCTGTTGTTTTTTGCCGCCTGTTTGTCTATTTCTTTTAATAGTTTTTCACTGTCAACACTTTGAATTAAATGTACAAACGGCGCTATATATTTAACCTTGTTGCTTTGCAAATGCCCAATAAAATGCCATAAAATATCGGCAGGCAATTGCGCCTGTTTTTCAACAAGTTCCTGCACATAATTTTCACCAAAATCTCTTTGCCCCAAATCGTACATTTTTTGTACGTCAGCTGCAGGTTTAATTTTTGAAACGGCTACAAGTGTTGAATTTTTTAATTTTGTAAAGCCGACAATTTCTTTATAAAGTATTTCGTTTACCATTGGTTAGCTGGATATTTTTTGCCATGAATAATTTTGTACAGTACGAAAAAGAAAATAACAACCCACTGCTGAAAAAGGAATAAGTGCGGCCACCAGCCACCAAACTTTTAATGCCAGGTAATGAAGCCCCACAAGCGAACCAATAATTGCCATTTGAACAAACACCCGTACAAATTTACCTGATTGCTGGTTTACATTTGGCTGCATGGAAAACGGTAGATAGCTTTTGCCAACATGAGAAATAATTAAAAATACAAGAATGTTATTAAAAATTCCAAGTACAAAATCATCAATTATTTTATATCCCCAAACATAATAGGAAAAGGCAAAAAGTAATAAAATGATAGGTGCAAAAAATTTAACCAGCAACATTTTTAAAGCACCGCTTATTAAACTTCCGGGTTGCATTAACGGTCTTGAAATATAAACCCAAGATGCGGCAAAATTCTCATTAAATGCAATAAGAGATACTGCTGCAGAAATGGTAAACATGGGCAGATAAACGCACCATAAAAAACTTTCTGAACTACTAAGCGTAGCCCATGTATGTGCAAAGTTTTCTCCCCGTTTAAAAACAACTATAAATACAAATACTAATATATAAGCCAGACTCGGATAAAACTGAATTTTAAAACCTTTGTCTCTTGCAGTCATTTTCCACGCCATTTCAAAACCTGCCTGCTCGGTTTTATTAATACATACTATTGGTGCTAATTTTTCAGACAAACCTTTTTTTTGCTGACCGGCTTTGTTTGTTACAATTTCCTCTTTTGTCTCGGCATTGCCCATTGCTGCCATTTTTTTTGCAAAAGAAGGGGCAAGAAATTTTATCATTATCCAAAACGTAAAAACAGGTAAAGCTACAGCGAGTAAAATCATTATTAAATGAGGAATATCAACCTTTAACTGCTGAACAGCCTGCAAGGCATTGGCCATCCACATTGGAGGAAGCAGATAAGTATACCAATGAATAGGCATGGTAACTTTTAAATTTTCAATATTAATTAGTCTTGGTACTATTTGAAAACCGACTGCAAAAATTATCGTCATAGCTATTTGAAACCCACTGATAATATCTTTTATTTTTTCTTCGCTGCTCAGCTTTAATATTAAACCATACAACAGATAAGTTATAAAAACGGCAAACATCACTGTAAGTAATATGGTAATGATAGATGCGAGCCCAACAAGAATGCCATAACCAATAAATATAAAAATAATAGGAAACAACGCAAGCGCAAGGGTAAACTGCAAAAGGTAAACCAGAATATGAACAAGCCTTGCCACAAAAAATGTTTTGCTGTTTACAGGGCGGGGAAGTATTATCTGGTTATCTGTTGTATCTAGCAATACAGAACTGAAATCAGTTATGAGCGTCATGGCCATCATAAACAACACATAAGAATGTATTATCGTCATGGTCATTACAATTTCTTTTAAAGTGAGCACAAGTATGCCAATAAATAAACCTAAAATTGTGTACACTATAAGCGTCGTCAACATTTGGTTGTTTGGGTCTTTTTTGGTTTGCTTTTTCATGGTAACACGTACACGACGTCTGTCCATGATAAGCTTGGTCTCCGCAATGATTTTTAATTTTTCAAAATCAACATCCTTTTTCAAAAATATTTTGGCAAGAAAAAGAACAAACCGTAAAATTAATTTATCCATCTTAGCTGTTTAAAACATTTATAAATTCGTTTGCGGTACTTTGGTGCTGTTCGCTTCCGCCGGTAAGTGCAGTAAAAATATTTTCAAGAGAACCTAAGTGAGCATTTGCTTTTAAATCTTCAAAACTACCATCTGCTTTAACTTCGCCTTTGTCAATAATTACTATTCTGTCGCTTATCTTTTCAACTACATCCATAATATGCGAACTGTAAAATATTGTTTTACCTGCTTTTTTTAACTGTGCCAAAATTTCTTTTACCAATATTACCGCATTTGCATCAAGCCCACTTAGCGGTTCATCAAGAAAAATTATTTCGGGGTTGTGTATGAGTCCGCTGATCAGTAAAACCTTTTGTTTCATACCCTTACTATAGCTTGTCATTCGGGTATTTGCCTTGTCGTGAAGGTCAAATAAACGGAGCAGTTCATTTGATTTTTTAGTAATTACATCGTCTTCAAGGTTATATAATTTTCCGCTAAAACGCAGGTACTCCATCGGTGTAAGCACTTCGTACAAAGCAGCAAGCTCAGGAATATAACCAATTTTCTGTTTTACTTCTATAGGATTTTTCCTTACATCTATACCTATTACTGATACTTCTCCTTCAAAGTCGCTCGTAATACCACAAAGTATTTTAATTGTGGTACTTTTTCCTGCACCATTAGGCCCAATATATCCTACAATTTGCCCGGCTTCAATATTTAAATTAATACCCTTTAAAACGTAATTGGTATCGTAGGCTTTTTTTAAATTTTCAATTTGAATGATGGACATGTTGAAGATTGATGGTTGATAGTTGACTGTTGATGGTATAAGCTCATAAAATTAAAATAAAAATGTGCAAACAATTTACCGTTTGCACATTTTTACTAGTATTAAGATTTGAGATATGAGATACAAGATTGAGATTTATAAATCTACAATGATAAAAAAAAATTTAAAGAGATAATAGTAATCGATAATTCTTTTTACTCAAACCTACAATTCAAATTTTAAGTCTTTAATTTTTTGTCTAACATCTGGTATCTATTTTAATATACTTCTTCCAATTACAATTCTTTGCACTTCACTGGTGCCCTCGTAAATCTGAGTAATTTTCGCATCTCTCATCATTCTTTCTACATGGTATTCTTTTACAAAACCATATCCACCATGTATTTGCACAGCTTCTGTGGCAGTCCACATTGCGGTTTCGCTGCTAAATACTTTTGCCATGCTGCTGCTGAGTGTGTAATCTAAATGCTCATCTTTTTCCCAAGCCGCTTTCATACAAAGTAATCTTGCAGCTTCAATTTTTGTTGCCATATCAGCCAATTTAAACTGAATGATCTGGTGGTTCATTATTTCTGTCTTAAAAGCTTTTCTAACCTTGCTGTAGTTTAAAGAAAGTTCAAAAGCACCGCTTGCAATTCCAAGAGCCTGCGCAGCAATTCCAATCCGGCCACCTGCCAAAGTCTTCATGGCGAACTTAAACCCGAAGCCATCATCACCAATGCGGTTTTCTTTCGGCACTTTTACATCATTAAATAAAATAGTGTGTGTATCACTTCCACGAATGCCAAGCTTGTTTTCTTTAGCACCAACTATTACACCGGCCCATTTTTTCTCAACTATAAAAGCATTAATTCCACGGCTACCTTTACTCACATCAGTCTGCGCAATTACCAGGTAAACACTTGCGCTGTTTCCGTTAGTAATCCAGTTTTTTGTACCGTTTAATAAATAGTGATCATCTTTTTCTTCCGCAGTAGTTTGTTGCGAAGTGGCGTCGCTACCAGCTTCCGGCTCACTCAGTAAAAACGCACCAATGTACAGTTCACCATCTTTTTTGCCCTGCGCCAATGGTTTTAAATATTGTTGCTTTTGTTCTTCGTTAGCATATTCCTGCAAACCATAACAAACCAAACTGTTGTTCACACTCATACAAACACTCACACTCGCATCCACTTTGCTAATTTCTTCCATCGCAATCACATAGCTCATTGTATCTAGACCACCACCGCCATATTCAGGTTTTACCATCATCCCCATAAAACCAAGATCAGCCAGTTTTTCTATTTGTTCTTTAGGAAAAGTCTGATGTTCATCTCTATCAATAACGCCGGGCAAACATTCATTTATAGCAAAATCTTTTGCAGCCTGTTTAATCATTAGCTGTTCCTCTGAAAGTTGGAAATTCATATTTAAATTTTAGTGGTGCAAATTTAGGGGTTTGCCCTTTACAAAAAGCTTTTTAAGGGTTGTGAAATGGG